>Ga0164241_10000778_pt1 | contig 48285 bp, 48 predicted proteins | sample OricomyardsoilBY_FD_108780 | JGI IMG/M metagenome (GOLD analysis project Ga0164241, IMG submission 108780) | Backyard soil microbial communities from Emeryville, California, USA - Original compost - Back yard soil (BY) | ecosystem: Environmental > Terrestrial > Soil > Unclassified | place: USA... | reverse complement strand
GGCGGCCTGGATGGCGCGGCCGACCAGCTCCGACGTGCCCGGGTGGGCCGGGTGGGCCTTGACGATGACCGGGCAGCCGGCCGCCAGGGCCGAGGCGGTGTCGCCGCCGGCCACCGAGAAGGCCAGCGGGAAGTTGCTGGCGCCGAACACGGCCACCGGGCCCAGCGGCACGTTGCGCAGGCGCAGGTCCGGACGCGGCAGCGGCTTGCGGTCGGGCATGGCCGGGTCGATGCGGGCTTCCAGGAAGCCGCCGTCGCGCAGCACGCTGGCGAACAGGCGCAGCTGGCCGGTGGTGCGGGCGCGCTCGCCCTCCAGGCGCGGACGGGGCAGGCCGGTCTCGGCCATGACGCGGACGATCAGGTCATCGCCGATCGCCTCGATGTGCTCGGCGATGGCTTCCAGGAACGTGGCGCGGGTCTCGTAGGGCAGGGACCGGTACGAACCGAACGCCTCGGCCGCCAGCGCCGCGGCCTGGTCGACATCGGCCTTGGTCGCGCCGCCGAACGCGGGCTCCAGGATCTCGCCGGTCGCGGGGTTGATCCCCTTGATCTCGCCGTGGGTTCCCTTGCGGCTCTCGCCGCCGATCAGAAGCTCGCCCGTCAGATGCACGTTCGTCGTCCCTTAGGTTCCAAGTCTCGCGGGCCATATGGGCGCGCTACCATGACAAGTCCAATGCGTTTGCCGGATCGGTGCGTTGTAGGCTGCGCATCGTCCACAGGAAGGTCGTCTCCATGCAGCTCCTGACCCGCGCCGTGCGCGACTTCACGGCGGTTCCGGGCGGCCCGCGCGTGGATTTCGGCCAGCCGCCGGGCGAGCCGGCCCTGGCCGCGCCCGACTCGGTGTCGTGGCGGGTGTTCAAGAACCCGGTCGCCCTGTTCGTGGGCGGGGTGACGGCGGTGATCCTGGAACTGGCCGAGCCGCGCGTGCGCACCGGCGTGTGGGAGCACTCCAGCTTCCGCGCCGACCCGCTGGGCCGGCTCAAGCGCACGGGTCTGGCGGCGATGGTCACGGTCTATGGCGCGCGCTCGGTCGCCGAGGCGATGATCGCCGGGGTGGGCCGCCAGCATGCGCGGGTCGGCGGGGTGACGCCGGGCGGGATGGCCTACCGCGCCGACGAGGTCGAGCTGCTGGACTGGGTGCAGGCCACGGCCAGCTTCGGGTTCCTGGGGGCCTATCACAGCCTGACGCAGCCGCTGTCGGCGGCGGATCGCGACCGGTTCTACGGCGAGGCGGCCCCGGCCGCGCGGCTCTACGGCGCCTTGGGCGCGCCGGGATCGGAGGCGGTGTGGGAAGCGCAGCTGGCGGCGATGCTGCCCAGGCTGGAGCGCTCGGACATCGTGCTGGAGTTCCTGGCGCTGATGCGCGGCGTGAAGGTGGCGGGACCGCTGAGCCGGCTGCAGCATCCGTTGATCCGGGCGGCGGTAGGGCTCGTGCCGGAGGAGGTGCGGGCGGTGCTGGGGCTGGGCGGCGAGTGGTTGCCGAGACCGCTGGAGCTGCCGGTGATCCGCGCGGCGGCGCGGCTGGCGGACCGGACGGCGATCCCCGGGGCGCCGCCTTATGAGGCGTGTGTGCGGATGGGGCTGCCGGGGAACTGGCTGTATCGGCGGACTCAGTAGCACCCCCCACCTGACCTGTTGCGCAGGTCTGTCCGCCCCCAAAGGGGTGGCGGAGAAAGAACTGCCGCCTCGGGTGCTTCTCTCCTCCCCCTCTTGGGGGAGGGGGACCGCCGAACGGCGGTGGAGGGGGCCTGCGCCGCGCTTGCAAGCCCCGAGCACGGGGATTGAGCGCGCTGTATCCCCGGCGTTGGCGACACGGAAGCGCGTAAAATCAACGACTTCTCACTTTTATGGCCTGCTCAATCATCCGCGCCCGCTGGTCCCGTATCTTTGTGTCATGGCCGGAAGAAGCGACGAGACGCAGGGCTGGGGCGAGACGCTGCAGACCCGCCTCAGGGACAAGATGGACGCGCTCATCGAGGCGTTCCTGAACACCACCGACCCCGCCGAGAAGGCCCAGATCGAGAAGGACGCCCGCACCTGCGGGGTCTTCGCTCGCTCGGCCAAGGCGGTCGAGACCATGGTCCCCGAGCCGAAGGCCAAGCCCGCCGCCGACGAGGCGGCCAATGACGACGAGGCTTCCATGCATGACGGCATCCCCGACGATCCGGAAGAACTTCAAGCCGCTCTTGTCGCCCGCTTCACTCGCTTCGCTGAACTGCTTGAGCTCAAGCAGCGCGCTGATCGAGGCGATGGCGACGGCGATCAGCCCGCTGGAGACGGAAGACCAGCAGCGCCTGCTTAGCGCGGTCCTGATCGACCCGCTGGTCCACCAGAGGTCGCCGGACTACGCCGCCTGGACCACCTGGCTGCTGCTGGGCGGGCGAGGCGCGGGCAAGACCTTCGCCGGGGCCAGCTGGATCACGCGCAATGCTCTTGCCTATCCGACCCTGGCCTTGATCGGTCCCACCCTGCACGACGTGCGCGAGGTGATGATCGAGGGGCCGTCGGGCCTGAAGGCGATGGGCGGACCGCTGTTCCGCCCCCGCTGGGAAGCCTCCCGCCGGCGGCTCGTCTGGCCCAACGGCGCGGTGGCCTACGCCTTCTCGGCCGAGGACCCCGACAGCCTGCGCGGCCCGCAGTTCCATGCCGCCTGGGCCGACGAGTTCTGCGCCTGGCCCAAGCCGGCGGAGACCCTGGCCATGCTGCGCTTCGGCCTGCGGCTGGGCGAGGACCCCAGGCTGGTCGTGACCTCGACGCCGAGACCGATCCGGGCGCTGAAGGCCCTGATCGCTGAACCGGGCGTGGCGGTGACGCGGGCCGGGACAAGCGCCAACGCCGGCAACCTGGCGCCGGCGTTCCTGCGGACGCTGGAGACCTTGTACGGCGGCACCAGACTGGCCGCCCAGGAGCTGGACGGCGTCATCGTCGAGACCGACGGCGGCCTGTTCCGCGCCGAGGACCTGGCCCGCTGCCGAGCCGCGAAACCGGCGCGCTTCGACCGCGTGGTCGTGGCGGTCGACCCGCCGGCGACCGCGACCGGCGACGCGTGCGGGATCGTGGTGGTGGGGCGGCGGGACGACCGCGCCTTCGTACTGGCCGACGAGACCGCGCGGGGCTTGTCTCCCGCTGGCTGGGCCGGGCGCGCGGTGGCCGCCGCGAGGCTGTGGGCGGCTGACGCCTTGGTCGCCGAGGCCAACCAGGGCGGTGACATGGTCCGCTCGGTGCTGGCGCAAGCCGATCCGCCGTGCCGGGTGAAACTGGTCCGCGCCAGCATCGGCAAGCGCGCGCGGGCCGAGCCGGTGGCGGCGCTGTACGAGCAGGGCAGGGTCCTGCACTGCGGGGCGTTCGTGGCGCTGGAGGAGGAGCTGATGGCGCTGGGCTCCGGGGACCTGGAGCACAGTCCGGACCGGGCGGATGCGCTGGTCTGGGCGGTGAGTGAGTTGATGCTGGGCCCGGGGCGGACGCCGCGGTTGCGGGCGCTCTGACTCAGCACTGGCCCCCACCTGACCTGCTCACGCAGGTCTGTCCGCCCCCAAACGGGGCGGAGAGGGAGCCGCAGCCTCGGGTTTTCTCTCTCCTCCCCCTCTTGGGGGAGGGGGACCGCCGAACGGCGGTGGAGGGGGACAGCGCCGCATCTCCGCGATGAACGCCCGGATGGCGCCAAGCGCACTGTCGACGGAGTCCATCACCTCATGCGCCGGGATTCGTAGCGTCCTGACACCTTGGATAAGCAGCCACTGATCCCGCGCCACATCACGCGCGGGCCGATCCTCGAAGGTGTGGTCGGAGCCATCCACCTCGACCGCCAGGCGCAGCGACGCACAGTAGAAATCCAGGACGCAACGCCCGATCGGATGCTGGCGACGGAACTTCAGTCCATCGAGGCCACCGTGTCGGAGGGCGGTCCATAGCCGCGCCTCCGGTGGCGACATCTGGCGCCGCAGGCGACGGGCGTTGAGCACGGTCTCGTGGGTCGTTTCCATCGTCGGTTCCCGTGCTGGCCCCTCCACCGGCGTTCGCCGGTCCCCCTCCCCCAAAGGGGGAGGAGAGGGTGACTGCCACCTTACGTTGTTCTCTATTTGTTCTCAATCCTCTCGGGAGCATCCATGCCCCTCTTCAAACCCCGCCCGCCGGAGCGCAAAGACTCCCGCGCCGCGCGCCTGATCGCCCTCACCACCGGCGGCCGTCCGCAGTGGACGCCTCGCGACTACGGCGCTCTGGCGGCCGAAGGCTTCGCCAAGAACCCCGTCGCCTACCGCTGCGTGCGGCTGATCGCCGAGGCCGCGGCCTCCACGCCGCTGGCCGTGTTCGTCGACGGCCGCCGCGCTGATGATCACCCGCTGAAGAAGCTCCTCGACCGCCCCAACCCCGAGCAGGGCGGGCCCGATCTGATGGAGCAGTTCTTCGGCAGCCTGCAGGTCGCCGGCAATGCCTACCTCGAGGCCGCTGGCGACGCTCAACCCACGGAACTCTACGCCCTTCGCCCCGACCGGATGACCCTCGTCCCCGGCCCGCGCGGCTGGCCGCTGGCCTACGACTACCAGGCCGCCGGACGCACGGTCCGGATCGCCCGCGACGCCGACGGCTGGCTACCCGTCCTGCACCTGAAGCTCTTCAACCCGACCAACGACCACTACGGCTTCTCGCCCCTCGAGGCCGCGGCGTTCGCGATCGACGTCCACAACGCCTCCAGCGCCTGGAACAAGGCGCTGCTGGACAACTCGGCCCGGCCGTCCGGGGCGCTGGTCTACTCGTCCAAGGACGCCGGTGACCGGCTGTCCGACGAGCAGTTCGACCGCCTGAAGACCGAGCTGGCGACCGCCCATTCCGGCCAGGCCAACGCCGGCCGGCCGCTGCTGCTGGAGGGCGGCCTCGACTGGCGGGCCATGTCGCTGACGCCGGCCGAGATGGACTTCACTGAGGGCAAGCACGCCGCCGCCCGCGAGATCGCCCTGGCGTTCGGAGTCCCGCCGCAGCTGCTGGGCATCCCCGGCGACAACACCTACGCCAACTATCGCGAGGCCAACGCCGCCTTCTGGCGCGGCACGGTCGCGCCGCTGGCCGAGCGGGCGGCGCGGGCACTGACCGGCTGGCTGGCCGCCAAGTTCCCCGGCGCGCGGATCGCCCCCGATCTGGACGCCGTGCCCGCCCTGTCGACCGAGCGCGACGCGCTGTGGAGCCGGCTCCAGGCCGCGTCCTTCCTCACCGACGCCGAACGCCGGCGCCTGGCGGGGCTGGAGCATTGACCGCCTCCGCCTATCGCTGGCGGCTGGACCGCCAGGTCTCCGCCGCCGTCCTGGTCGCCGTGGCGCTGCAGGCCGCCGCCGCCCTGTTGTGGGCCGGCAAGGCCTCGGCCCGGATCGACGAGATGCAGCGGCGGCTCGAGGCCCAGGCCCCCGTCGCCGAGCGCCTGGCCCGGCTTGAGGCCCAGGCCGAGGCCTCGCGCCAGAGCCTGATCCGCATCGAGGCCCGACTGGAGCGCAGCCATGAGCGATGAGCTGAAGATCGAAGGCTACGCGTCCCTGTTCTGGACCCGCGACCTCAATGACGACGTCACCGCCGCCGGGGCCTTCGCCGAGAGCCTAGCGGCCGGCGCGCCCGTGGTGATGCTGCACCAGCACGACGAGGCCGAGCCCGTCGGCGTCTGGGACGAGGTCGTCGAGGACGCCAAGGGCCTGTTCGTCCGTGGACGGATCCTGAAGACCACGCCCCGCGGCCGCCTCGTCGCCGCGCTGGTCGAGGCCGGCGCCCTGGACGGCCTCTCCATCGGCTTCCGGCAGGTCAAGGCCCGCACCCAGGGCCGCCTGCGCGTCCTGTCCCGCGTCGAGCTGTGGGAGGTGTCGATCGTGACCTTCCCGATGCTGCCCGCCGCGCGGCTGACCCGATCCGCGCCCTAGCGGATTTCTGCTCCCCCAACCCGGAGACCCCCATGAAGGAAACCAAACACGCGGCCTCGCCCGAGGCCCGCGCGGCGCTGGCTGACGTCCTGACGGCGTTCGAGAGCTTCAAGGCCGCCAACGACCAGCGGCTGGCGGCGATCGAGACCAAGCGGGCCGACGTCCTGCTGGAAGAGAAGGTCGGCCGCATCGACGAGGCCATGTCGCGGGCTCAGGACCGCCTCGACCGGATCATGGCCGACCTGCGCAGGCCGGCGCTTGCCGGCGAGACGCCGGTCGCCACGGTGGACGAGCGCAAGGCCGCCTTCGACCGCTATGTGAAGACCGGCGAGACCCCGGCGGCCCTGCTGGAAGCCAAGGGCCTGTCGGAAGGTACGGCCACCGCCGGCGGCTATGTCGCCCCGCCGGAGCTGGAGCGGCTGATCCTGCGTCGCCTGGCGGCCACCTCGCCGATGCGCGAGATCTGCCAGGTCCGCACCATCGGCGCTGGCACGTTCCGCAAGCCCGTGAGCCCGACGGGCCTGGCCGCCGCCTGGGTGGCCGAGACCGCCGCGCGGCCCGAGACGACCGCGCCCACGCTCGACGTCATCGACTTCCCGGCCGGCGAGCTCTACGCCAGCCCGGCCGCCACCCAGGCCCTGCTGGACGACGCCTATGTCAGCATCGACGAATGGCTGGCCGAGGAGGTGCAGGACGCCTTCGCCGCCCAGGAGACCACGGCCTTCGTCACCGGCGACGGGGTCAACAAGCCCAAGGGCCTGCTGAGCTACACCGCCGCGCCGGACGCCTCGTACGCCTGGGGCCAGCTTGGCTATCTGGCCACCGGCGTCGCCGGCGCCTGGCCGGCCAGCAACCCGACCGACAAGCTGATCGACCTGATCTACGCGGCCAAGACCCAGTACCGCCAGAACGGCCGCTTCGTGATGAACCGCCGCACGGTCAGCGCGGTGCGCAAGTTCAAGGACGCGCAGGGCAACTACATCTGGAACGCGGCGCTGCAGCCGGGCCAGTCGGCGAGCCTGCTCGGCTTCCCGGTCACCGAGATCGAGGCCATGCCGGACGTCGGCGCCAATGCCTGCCCGATCGCGTTCGGCGACTTCGAGAAGGGCTATCTGATCGTCGACCGCGCCGGGGTGCGGGTGCTGCGCGACCCGTATTCGGCCAAGCCTCACGTGCTGTTCTACACCACCAAGCGCGTCGGCGGCGGGGTGCAGAACTTCGACGCCGTGAAGCTGCTGAAGTTCGCGGCGAGCTAGTCAACCTCCGGCGCTTGCCCCCTCCACCGCCGTTCGGCGGTCCCCCTCCCCCAAGAGGGGGAGGAGAGATCCTCTCCGCCCCCGTCTGGGGGCGGACAGACCTGCGCAGCAGGTCAGGTGGGGGCAAGCGCTGACTCTCAGGAAACCCCCATGCCCCAATCCCTCACCCTGGCCGAGGCCCGGGCGTTCCTGCGCGTGCCGGACGCCTCGGAGGACGCGGTCCTCACGATCCTGATCGACGCCGCCGAGGCCCATGTCGCCGAGGCGGCCGGCATCACCCTGACCCCCACGAGCCCCGCGCCGCTGCGGCTGTCGGTGCTGACCCTGGTCGCCCACGCCTACGAGCATCGCACCGACCCGGATCCCCAGCCCTGGCTGGCGCCCTACCGAAAGGCGCGGCTGTGAGCGACAAGCCCCTGATCGACGCCCTGGTCGCGACCTTGAAGGCCGCGCCGGCCGTCACCGCCGTGGCCGGCCAGCGGATCCACGCCGCCAGCCCGCGCGTGCCGACCTATCCGTGCGTCGTCGTCACCCGGTCGGAAGGCCGGCCCGTGGGCGAGAACGACGCGATCGAGCACCTGCTGACGATCACCTGCGCCAGCCGCTTCGGCGGGCCGGAGGAGGCCCGCGCGCTGGTCGCCGCCGTTCGCGTTGCGTTGCACGACGCTCGGCCTGCGCTGGTTGGCCGGTGGCTGGTGACCCTGCGCGTGCCCTATGCCGACGTCTTCGCCGGCGCCGACCGCGAGACCACCCTCGGGATCGTCCGCGTGCGGGCGGTGACCGAAGCCCCCTGACAACGGAGACCCATCATGGCCGCCCAAGCCGGCAAGGACATGCTGCTGAAGATCAGCGACGGAGCCGCGACCCCGACCTTCGTCACCGTCGCGGGCCTGCGCGCCCGGACCATCAGCCTGAACGCCAAGACCATCGACGCCACCGACAGCGACAGCACCGGCCGTTGGCGCGAGCTCTTGGCCGGGGCCGGCGTGCGTTCGGTGGCCGTGTCGGGCTCGGGCGTGTTCCGCGACGCCGCCTCCGACGCCCAGGTGCGGACCAGCTTCTTCGACCAGTCGGCGCGCACGTGGCGGCTGGTGATCCCGGACTTCGGCCAGCTGGAGGGGCCGTTCCTGGTCGCCGCCCTGGAATATGCCGGCGAACACGACGGCGAGGCGGCGTTCGCGCTGAGCCTGGCGTCGGCGGGGGCGGTGACGTTCACGGCGATCTGACTCAGCACAGGCCCCCGCCTGACCTCGCTTCGCGAGGTCTGTCCGCCCCCAAGCGGGGCGGAGAAAGAAACTCTCCTCCCCCTTTGGGGGAGGGGGACCGCCGAATGGCGGTGGAGGGGCCCTTCACAGGAAGGAGATCTGGAATGCTCTCGCCAAACTCTGCCCGCGGTGAGGTGGTCGTGACCCTGGCCGGCGCGCCCCGCCGCCTTTGCCTGACGCTCGGCGCCCTCGCTCGCATCGAGACCGCGCTCGGCCTCTCGGACTGGTCGCAGCTGCCGGACCGGATCGCCACGCTCAGCGCCGGCAACCTGACCGTCGTGCTGGCCGCGCTGCTGGACGGCGGGGGCGAACCCGCTGAGATCGCCAGCCGCGCCACGGTCCCCGAAGCCGCCAGCGCGCTCGCCGCCGCCCTGGCCGCATCCGCATGAGCTGGGCCGAGCCGCTGCGGCTGGCGGTCCGGCTCGGCATCGCGCCGGACGTCTTCTGGCGGCTGTCGCTGGTCGAGTGGCGGGCGCTGACGGAAACGTCGCCGTCGCCGGTCCTGACCCGTTCGGGCCTCACCGCCCTGATCGCCCGCTATCCCGACGAGGAGATCCCATGAGTTTCGAACCCGACGGCCTCTCCGCCGTCCCCGCCCGCGCCGCCGAGGCCGCCGCGTCGCTGGAGGCCCTCAAGGCTCCCGCCGAACGGGCCGCGCGCGCGATCGACGAGTCCTTCGCCAGGGCTGGGACGTCGCTCGCCCGTTCGCTGGCGCGCGCCGCGTCGGACGGTCAGATCTCCTTGGGCGAGCTCGCAAAAGCCGTGCTCGGCGCGGCGGGCGCGGGTCTCTCGCAAGCGCTGAGCAAGAGCTTCTCCGGCGCCCGCGCCGACGGCGGGCCGGTCCTGCCCGGCGGGGCCTATCTGGTCGGGGAGCGGGGCCCGGAGGTGTTCCGTCCGGCCTCCGCCGGGAGCATCGAGCCGGCCGGGACGGCGGGCGGGATCTCGGTGACGGTCAATGTCCAGGGCGGGGAGGCGTCGGGCTTGATCCGCTCCGACGCCCAGATCGCCCAGGCCTTGGCCCGGGCGGTCAGCTTGGGGGCGAGAGGCCTCTAGATGGCCACCGCCGCGGCGTCGGTCGGGACCGGGCCGTACTTGTTCTCGCGCGGCTCGCCGACGCTGCAGCCGACCCACAGGGTGAAGGCCAGCCAGACCGCGAAGGCGATGAACATCGACATGAACAGGCCGCCGATCGTGGCGAACAGGGCCGCCGAGGGCTCGCCGCCGTTGAAGGCCGTCATGATCGCCGAGATGCCGACCGAGGCGATGGCGCCGAACACCAGGACCGGGCCCAGCACCCACGGCAGGACCTGCCACCAGCCGGTCTGACCCATGTCGTGCAGGCGCTTGGAATGGATGCAGATGCTGGGATAGATCAGCGCCAGCGCCGCGAGGTGACCGATGCCCGGCACCACGTTCAGCACCATGCTGGCGCCCAGAAGGCAGAGCCAGCCGATCCAGAACGACTGCCGGCCGATGCGGCCCTCAGGCGACAGGAACAGGGTCTTCCAATCCATTTCGGTCTCCAATCTCGAACCCATAAGTAGGGCCCGACGACCCGCCGATGAAGTGAAAAGCGGGTCATGACGCAGACTTAATCGCGTTCGCCCGCCAATGGCTCCGCTTGGCGGTCCGTTTTTCCGCAAACCTTTTCATACAGCAAGGGGATCGCGATGAGCGAGTTCCACGAGGCGCGCCTGCCCGCGCGCCTGGCGTTCGGCTGCACCGGCGGGATCGAGCGGCGCACCCAGGTCGTCACCCTGGCGTCCGGTTTCGAGCGCCGCACCAGCCCGTGGGCGCAGAGCCGCCGCCGCTACCTGATCGCCACCGCCGCCCGGCCGCTGGACGAGATCGCCGAGCTGACCGCCTTCTTCGAGGCGCGGGGCGGGCGGCTGGCGGGGTTCCGGTTCCGGGATCCTGCCGACTTCAAGTCGTGCGCGCCGTCGGGACAGCCGAACGCGGGCGATCAGCCGCTGGGCGTGGGCGACGGGACGCGGAAGACGTTCCAGCTGATGAAGGGCGCGCGGACCATCGCCAAGCCGGTGGCCGGCACGGTCAAGGTCGCGGTGGGCGGTGTCGCCGCGCCGTTCAGCGTCGATACGATCACAGGCCTGGTGACTTTGGCTGCGGCCCCGGCGGTCGGGGCGGTGGTGACGGCGGGGTTCGAGTTCGACACGCCGGTGCGCTTCGACCTCGACCGGCTGGACGTGACGCTGGAGGGTTTCGCTGCTGGGCGCGTCACCGCCTGCGCCCTGGTCGAGGTGCGGGTCTGATGCGCGTCCTGCCCGAGGGGATGGATGACGCCCGCCTGTGCCGCGCGTGGATCGTGGTCCGTAGCGACGGGGTGAGGCTGGGCTTCACCGACCATGACCACGACCTGGTGGTCGATGGCGTGATGTGCCGAGCGCGGGGTGGGTGGAGCCCCGGGGCGCGCGATACTGCCGCCGGCTACGCGCCGGGGCAGGGCGCGGCGCTGGGCGTGCTGGACGACGCCGGGATCACGGAGGCCGAGCTGGCGGCAGGGCTCTATGACGGCGCCCGCGTCGCCGAGCTGTGCGTCGACTGGAGCGCGCCGCATCGGGTCGTGCGGCTGTGGTCGGCGACGATCACGGCGGTCAATCGAGAGGGCGAGGCGTTCAAGGCGACGCTCGCCGGGCCGCTGGCGGAGCTGGACCGGGTGGCGGGGCGGACGTTCACGCGGCTTTGCGATGCGCGGCTGGGTGATGAGCGGTGTGGAGTCGCGGCGCCGGCGGGGGCGAGTTGTGACAAGCGCTGGGCGACGTGTGTCGGGACGTTTGGCAACGGCGTGAATTTCCGGGGATTCCCGACGGCGCCGGGGGAGGACTTCCTGACGCTGTATCCCGTTGAGGGGGAACGGAATGACGGGGGCCGGCGGTGAGTCAGCACTACCCCCCGCCTGACCTGCTGCGCAGGTCTGTCCGCCCCCAAGAGGGTGGCGGAGAAGGGACTCTCCTCCCCCTCTTGGGGGAGGGGGACCGCCGAACGGCGGTGGAGGGGGCCTGCGCCGTCCTCCACCACACCCGCCTCTGGCTCGGCGTCCCGTACCGCCACCAGGCCTCGACCCTCCACGCCGGCTGCGACTGCCTGGGCCTCATCCGCGGCGTCTACCGCGCCCTCCATGGCGCCGAGCCTGAAGCCCCGCCGCCCTACCGCCCCGACTGGGCCGAGACCGGCGGCCGCGAGCTCCTGCTCGAAGCCTTCCACCGCTGGCTCATCTCCACCGACACGCCGCGCCCTGGCGACGTCCTCGTCTTCCGCATGGCCCCCGGCGCGATCGCCAAGCACTGCGCGATCCAGTCCGCTCCCGACCGCATGATCCACGCCTATTGGGGCCGGGCCTGCGTCGAGAGCCATCTCGGCCGCTGGTGGCGCGAGCGCCTTGTGGCCGCCTTCAGATTTCCCACGGAGGCCCCATGGCCCAGGTGATCCTCTCCAGCGTCGGCGCGGCGATCGGCGGGCCCTTGGGGGCCGTGGCCGGGGCGGCGCTGGGCGGCCTGGTCGACCAGGCGGCGATCAACGCCCTGACCCCGGCCCGCCAGGTCGGCCCGCGTATCCCCGAGCTGCGGCTGACCGGCGCGGCCGAGGGCGCGGCGCTGCCGTGCGTCTTCGGCCGCGCCCGCGTCGGCGGCCAGGTGATCTGGGCCGCCCGCTTCCGCGAGAGACGGGTCGAGGGTCGCGTCGGCGGCTCCAAGGGCCAGAAGACCAACAGCTATGCCTACAGTCTGTCGTTCGCGGTCGCCGTGGCCGAGGGCCCGATCGACGGCCTGGGCCGGGTCTGGGCCGACGGCAAGGTCATGGACATGACCGGCGTCACCATGCGCCTGCATCGCGGGACCGAGGACCAGGCCCCCGATCCCCTGATCGCCGCCATCGAGGGCCAAGCCCCGGCCTATCGCGGCGTGGCCTATGTGGTCTTCGAGGATCTGCCGCTGGACGCCTTCGGCAACCGCCCGCCGCAACTGTCGTTCGAGGTCTTCCGCCGGCCGCGCGCGCCGGGGACCCTGGGCCTTGAGGACCGGTTGAAGGGCGTCTGCCTGATCCCCGGCGCGGGCGAGTTCGTCTACGCCACCGAAGCCGTCCTGCGCCGCAACGGCCTGACCCGCACCGAGCCCGAGAGCGTCCACAACGCCGAGGGCCGGCCCGACCTGATGGTGGCGCTGGACCAGTTGCAGGCGCAGCTGCCCAATGTCGACCACGTCACCCTGGTGGTGGCCTGGTTCGGCACCGACCTGCGCTGCGGCCGCTGCCAGATCCGGCCCGGCGTCGAGCAGGACGCCAAGGACACCCTGCCGCTGATCTGGAGCGTGGCGGGCCTGGGGCGCGGCGAGGCGCATCTGGTCTCGCGCAAGGACGGCTTCCCGGCCTATGGCGGCACGCCGTCCGACGCGGTGGTGGTGCAGGCCATCACCGAGCTGAAGCGGCGCGGGCTGAAGGTCACGCTCTACCCGTTCATCCTGATGGACACGCCGACCTATCCGTGGCGCGGGCGGATCACCTGCGACCCTGGGACGGACGGCACGTTCGGGGCCATCGGCCAGGTCAGCGCCTTCTTCGAGGGGACCTGGGGCCTGCGCCGGATGGTGCTGCACCAGGCCGCGCTGGCCGCCCAGGCCGGCGGGGTGGACGGCTTCGTCATCGGCTCGGAGCTGCGCGGCCTGACCACGGTGCGTGGGTCGGGCGGGACCTATCCGGCGGTCGCCAAGCTGAAGGCCCTGGCCGCGTCGGTCCGCGCCGTGGTCGGTCCGGAGACCCAGCTGGGCTACGCCGCCGACTGGTCGGAATACTTCGGCCATCAGCCGGGCGGCGGCCATGCAGTCTTCCACCTCGACCCGCTGTGGGCCGATCCGAACATCGATTTCGTCGGCGTCGACTGGTACCCGCCGGTCACCGACTGGCGCGAGGGCGAGGACCATCGCGACGCCGACGCCGGCTTCTTCGGCCCGCACGATCCGGCCTATCTGCGCGCGGGCCTGACGGGCGGCGACGCCTTCGACTGGTTCTACGCCAGCCCCGTCGACCGCGACGCCCAGGTCCGCACCCCGATCACCGACGGCGCTTATGGCGAGCCGTGGATCTGGCGGGCCAAGGACCTGAAGTCCTGGTGGAGCAAGCCGCACCACGACCGGCCAGGTGGGGTGCGCTCGGCGACGCCGACGGCCTGGGTCCCGATGTCCAAGCCGATCCGTCTGACCGAGTTCGGCTGTCCGGCCGTCGACAAGGGGGCCAATTCGCCGAACCTCTTCATCGACCCGAAGAGCTCCGAGAGCTTCCTGCCGCCCTATTCGACCGGCGCGCGCGACGACTTCGGCCAGCGGCGCTATCTGGAGACTGTGCTGGCCTGGCTGGAGGAGCCGGACGCCAATCCGGTCTCGCCGGTCTATGGCGGGCCGATGATCGACAGCGCCAGCGCCTGGTGCTGGGACGCGCGGCCGTTCCCGGACTTCCCGGCCCGCTCGAACGTCTGGAAGGATGGTGGAAGTTGGGTGCTGGGCCACTGGCTGACCGGTCGCGCCGGGATCGCGCCGCTGCCCGAGCTGATCGAGGCCCTGGGCGCCCGCGCCGGCGTGGCCATCGATCCGGGCGAGGCCGGCGGGACCGTCGGCGGCTATGTCGTCGACCGGCCGATGCGGCTGCGCGATGCGCTCGCGCCCTTGACCGAGGCCTTCGCCCTCGATCCGGTCGAGCGCGGCGACCACGTGAAGATGCTGGCCCGCGCGGGTGTCGCGGTGACGGCCCTGACCGAGGACGACCTGGCGCTGCCGGACGACGGGCCGGGCGAGACGGAGACCCTGACGCTGGACCCGGCCGTCGAGGCCTTGCGCCTGCGGTTCCTGGACGCGGCCCGCGACTACCAGGTCGGGGCGCTGGTCGTGCGGCGCGAGACCGGGCAGGGGACCCGCGACGCCGACGCGCCGATCGTGCTGGCGGCTTCCGAAGCCGAGGCCGTCGCCCGCCGGATGCTGGCCGCCGACGCGGCGGCGCGGCGGACGCGGATCGTGCATCTGTCGCCCTCGGCCGCTCTGCGGCTGGAGGCTGGTGATCGGGTGATCGTGGAGGACGCGACCTGGCGGGTGCAGCGCCTCGATCTCGACGAGCAGCCCCGCGCCACCCTGGTCCCGACCCTGGCCGATATCGGCGTGGGCCGCGGCCTCGATTGGACCCCGGCCCCGCCGCGCGATCCGCCCGCGCCGCCGGTGCTGCATGTGCTGGACCTGCCGGCCGATAGCGGGCTGACTGACGATCCAAGGCCCCTGGTCGCCGCGGCGAGCGAGCCGTGGAGGCCGCTGGAGGTCCATGCCGGCGCAGGCGTCGACACCCTGAAGGTCCGCGCCCGCGTCGCCAGCCCGGCCACCCTGGGCGAGACCCTGTCCGACCTGCCGCCGGCCTCGCCGCACCACCTCGACCGCGTGGGCAGCCTGACCGTGCGGCTGGAAGGCCGGAGCCTGGCCTCCGCGCCGCTGGCCGCCGTGCTGGCCGGCGACAACGCCCTGGCCGTCCGCGCCCCGTCCGGCGACTGGGAGGTCGTCGCCTTCCAGGCTGCCGAACTGGTGGCGCCTGATGTCTGGCGCCTCTCGGGCCTGCTGCGCGGCCAGCGCGACGGCGCGGCGAGCGAGGTCCCGATCCCCGCCGGCGCGCCAGTCGTGTTGCTCGACGAGGCGGTGGTCCGCCTGGACGTCGCCGCCTTCGAGCGCGGGAGCCCGCTGATTGTCCGCGCCGCCCCGGCGGGCGGCCCGCCGTCCGGTCCGGCGATGACCGAGGTCGCCACGACCTGGACCGGCCGCGCCCTGCGCCCGCTGGCCCCGGCCCATCTGCGCGTCCGGCGGATCGGCGGCGAGCTGCACGTGTCGTGGATCCGCCGCGCCCGCCTCGGCGGCGACGTCTGGGAGGGCGAGGTCCCCCTGAGCGAGGGCGCCGAGCGCTACCGCGTCCGCGTGCTGGACGGCGACACTGTGTTGCGCGAGGCCGAGGTCTTCGAGCCGGCCATCGTCGTCACCGCCCCGCCGTCGGTGCGGATCGAGGTCGCCCAGGGCTCGTCGCTGTACGGCTGGGGCAGCCCCGCGACATCAGGCCTGTGGTAAATTAGCCACATGGGGCCTTGCGCGGCGCTCTGGACGTTCTAGATGGAGGGCGGTACCGAACCTCCCCACTTCTTCCAGAGGACACTCCTTGGCGCGCGACCCCTATCAGGAACTCGGCGTTTCCCGCACCGCGACCGCGGACGAGATCCGCAAGGCGTTCCGCAAGCTCGCCAAGCAGTATCACCCGGACACCAATCCGGGGGACAAGAAGGCTGAGGACAAGTTCAAGCAGGTCAGCGCCGCCTTCGACATCGTCGGCGACGCCGAGAAGCGCAAGAAGTTCGACCTGGGCCAGATCGACGCCGACGGGCGCGAGACCATGCGCGGCTTTGGCGGCCAGCCCGGCAACGGCCCGTTCAACGCCGGCGGCGGCTTCGGCCGCGGCGGCTTCCACCGCGACGAAGGGCCGGAGATCGATCTCTCGGACCTGTTCGGCGGCATGTTCGGGCAAGGTGGCGCGCGCGGTCCGTTCGGCGGCGGCCAGGCCGGTCCCGGCGGCGGCTTCTCGGCCAAGGGCGCGGACATCAAGGCCCGCCTCGACATCGACCTGGAAGAGGCGATCAAGGGCGGCAAGAAGCGCGTGGCCTTCTCGGACGGCCGCACGATCGACGTCACCATCCCGGCCGGCGCCCAGGAAGGCCAGACCCTGCGCCTGAAGGGCCAGGGCAGCCCCGGCCGTGGCGGCCAGGGCGACGCCCTGATCGAGCTCTCGATCAAGCCGCACCCGATCTACCGTCGCGAGGGCGAGGCCCTGGTCATGGACCTGCCGATCTCGATCCCCGACGCGGTCCTGGGCGGCAAGATCGAAGCCCCGACCCCGGACGGCAATGTCATGCTGAACGTGCCCAAGGGCTCCAACAGCGGCCAGACCCTGCGCCTGAAGGGCCGCGGCATGCCCGACGCCAAGGGCAAGCGCGGCGACCTCCTGGCCAAGCTGGTCGTGACCCTGCCCGAGACGGTCGAAGAAGACCTCGAGAAGTTCGCCCAGGCCTGGCGGGATCAAAAGCCGTACACGCCGAAGCGGAAGTAGGGGCTGTTCCGCGACCGCTCGGCCGCGAGGGCCGGCGAGGGGGTTACGCTCCAGGTCTGGTCGGCGGATGACTCCGGCCCGCTGGAAGGGACGATGTGTCTGGCGTTCCAGAAGGGCCTGATCGCGACGCCGCCGCGGGCTTGGCGGTTTCAGCGTTCGTGGGCGGACTTTTGCTGTCCTTCATGCCGAATACGATCAAGGCGTAGGTCGTGATGATGAGGATCACGCCTTTGAAGATCTCCTTTATGAAGTCAAACCAAAGGGTGTCGACATTGGACTGGATGCGCTCCAGGAAGCGTTTTCGGTAACCGCTGTCTCGACGCAGGTCTTGCCCAAAATAGGCGCGTAGTCGCGAGGCGATACTGCCGCTTTCCTCGATATTCCCCAACCAGCGGAACGAAGCGAGCAACTCTATATCCGCAAGATAGGATGCTCCGATCTGTTTGCTGATCTGTTGCCGGTGATCGGCGCAAATGAAGCCTAAAGCGATATCAATTCGATCGTGGCTCTTGGTTTGCGTATAGTCAAACTGGCATCCTGTTGTATCTTTATCATGCGTATCCATATCGCCCGCTAAGATGAATGTGGATGCGCAAATGACTGAGTGCACCAAGTACTCAAATAGGGATGGTGGCGAAAAACTTCTGTTCCAGGTTGACGAGGTTATTTGCGCCAAGTTCTTGTGGGTTTTCCAAAATAGATTTGAGCCGATTTGCTCTGCAGTGATGAAAATGTGAACGTCGTAATGGTTTTCACAAATATCCTCTCCATTTTTGAGGGCGGTTCGAGCGTCCTGATAGCGGAGATTGTCGGGTGAATTTGGAAAACAGAATAGCAGGCTGGTCTGTACTGTATTTGTTGAAAGCAGGAAGAACATGAAGGCAAGTTCGTCGAACTCCTGCGGGCCTTCCAGCCATACAGCTACGCGTCGCATGCGAATTCCCCCCTTGAGCAAGCAAAGCAATCTTGAGTGGAATGAATGCTCCGGTTCCCGTGTTGTCGATGGGTAATTGGTGATCGGTTGCCAAATATTCGGAACCAGGCGTGGCTCTCGCCGAACGGCCCTGCGGCGGGGCTCGATCTCCCTGTAGGGTCTCGCGCCAAGCTCAAGGCGCTGCTGGGCGCCTGATCGCGGCGCGACCGCCAGCGCCTGAACGCGGCCATTCCGTTCGCTCCAAGCTTGTCCGCTCGTGACAGAACGTCGCAGCCCGTTCATAACCCGGACGTTCAGTCTCCATTCAGCCGCGATCCCTTAGACCGGAGAGCATGAAAACGATCCGCGCCATCATCGTCGCCGCCGCGCTGGCCGCCGCCCTTCCGGGCGTGGCTTCGGCGCAGCGTCATGACCGGGGTCCCGACAGCCTGGGCGCCGACTGGCGCGCGGGTTCGGGTCAGGCGCGCGACGGCGTGCAGTCGGGCCAGCTGGTGCCGCTGTCGCGGGTGATCGACATGATCGGCCGCCGCGTGCCCGGCCGCGTGCTGGACGCGGGCCTGGAAGGCTCGAACTATCGCGTGCGCTGGGCCACCGCCGACGGCCGCCGCATCGACTTCATCGTCGACGCCCGCACCGGCCAGATCCTGAGCGGCGGCTAACTCGGTTTAGGAGCTTCCATGCGTATCCTGCTCGTCGAGGACGATCCCGACCTGTCGCGCCAGCTGAAGCTGACCCTGGGCGACGCCGGCTATGCCGTCGACCACGCCCCGGACGGCGAGGAAGCCCAGTTCCTGGGCGAGACCGAGCCCTATGACGCCGTCATCCTGGACCTCGGTCTCCCTAAGGTGGACGGGGTGTCGGTGCTGGAGCGCTGGCGTCGCGGCAATGTCGCCACGCCGGTGCTGATCCTGACCGCGCGCGGCGCCTGGAGCGACAAGGTCGCCGGCTTCGACGCCGGGGCCGACGACTATCTGGCCAAGCCCTTCCACACCGAGGAGCTGCTGGCCCGCCTGCGCGCCCTGCTGCGCCGCTCGGCCGGCCACGCCGCGCCGTCGCTGTCGTGCGGCGCCCTGCGCCTGGACCCCCGCGCCGCCCGCGCCAGCGTCAATGGCGAGCCGCTGCGCCTGACCTCGCTGGAATACCGCCTGCTGCACTACATGATGATGCACCAGGGCCGGGTGATCGGCCGCACCGAGCTGGTCGAGCACCTGTACGACCAGGACTTCGACCGCGACAGCAACACCATCGAGGTGTTCATCGGCCGCCTGCGCAAGAAGCTGGGCGCCGACCGGATCGAGACCGTCCGCGGCCTCGGCTATCGCCTGGCGCCGCTGCCGGGCGAAGAGGCCGCCTAAGCCCTTGCTGGACCTGCGCCGCCGTTCGCTGGTCCGCCGCCTGGTCCTGATCGCCGGGATCTGGACCCTGCTGGTCGTGCTGATCGCCGGGGTGTTCCTGACCGCCCAGTTCCGCAGCGCCGCCATCCGCCGCTTCGACCAGTCGCTGGCGGTGCTGACTGACGACCTCTATGCCGGCTCGACCGTCGAGGACGGCCAGCTGCGCGCGCCGGTGCTGACCGATATCCGGGCGACGCGGGCCTATTCGGGCCGCTACTGGGTGATCCTGGACAAGTCGCTGGACGGGGCGATGAAGCCGGTCGAGCGCTCGCGCTCGCTGTTCGACAGCGACCTGATGCTGTCCTCGGCCCAGATCGACCAGCTGGACGCCGCCCCGGGCCAGACCCAGTACTTCAACATGCGCGGACCGCAGGACAAGCCGCTGCGCGCCGCCGCCATCCTGGCGCGGCTCCCGGGCTACGCCGACCCGGTGGTGTTCCTGGCCGCCGAGGACCGCACGCCGATCGACGCCGACGCCGACCGCTTCGCCGGCGTCACGGCCATCGCCCTGGCCATCCTGTCCGGCGGCCTGATCCTGGCCACGGTGGTGCAGGTGCGCTTTGGCCTGACCCCGCTGTTCCGCCTGCGCCGAGAGGTGGCCTCGGTCCGTCGCGGCAAGGCCGAGCGGGTCGAGGGGATCTATCCGGAAGAGCTGGAGCCGCTGGCCGTCGAGCTGAACGCCCTGCTGGCCCACAACCAGGAAGTCGTCGAGCGCCAGCGCACCCACGTCGGCAACCTGGCCCACGCCCTGAAGACGCCGCTGTCGGTGATGCTGACCGAGGCCTCCCAGCAGCCGGGCCAGCTGGCCGAGGTGGTCGAGCGTCAGGCCCAGACCATGCGCGAGCAGGTCGACCACCACCTGCGCCGGGCCCGCGCCGCCGCCCGCTCCCAGACCAGCGGCGAGCGCACGCCGGTCGAGCCGATCCTGGACGAGCTGGCCGTGACCCTGGAGCGGATCTTCCAGGACAAGGGGGTCGAGATCGACTGGCGTTGCCCCGAGGACCTGTGCTTCCAGGGCGAGAAGCAGGACTTCCTGGAAGTGGTCGGCAACGTCATGGAAAACGCCGGCAAGTGGAGCAAGGGCAAGATCCGCGTCGACGCCGCGCCGTCGGGCGAGGCCCGCATGACCGTGACCGTCGACGACGACGGTCCGGGCCTGCCGCCGGAAGAGCGCGCCCAGGCCCTGAAGCGCGGTCAGCGGCTCGACGAGAACGCTCCCGGATCGGGTCTGGGCCTGTCGATCGTCGACGAATTGACCCGCGCCTATGGCGGATCGGTGCAGCTTGGTGAATCCCCGATGGGCGGGCTACGTGTGGTTCTCGACCTTCCGAGAGCCGAAACGTAACTTCCGGTTGCGCCCAATTGTCACAGAACGGGGTTTGACCAGTCCTCGACACCGGTGACCTAAACTTCTGGTAGATAACGGCTTTTCCGGCCGCGACATTGCGCTGCGGGTCGTGTGAATTTTACACGATTTCGGAAATCCTTAACCTCGTTACGAACATGGTTGACGCTTGTCGGAATCACGCTTCCGACACGGGGGACCATGGGCACGATCGCCGCGCATAAACTGCAGATCATCCGGACGCTGGTGGAAACCGCTCCGGACGCGGCGCTGCGCAGCCTGGAGCTGGCCCTGTCCAGCGCCGGGGCGACCGGTTCGCTGGCCGCCGTGCGCGGTCTGGTCGAGGACGAGACCGCCAACCGCTTCGTCCGCAACAACATCCTGGCCCCCATCGTCCCGCTGTGCGCCAAGCGCCGCGACGGTCAGGTCCAGTTCCCTTCGGCCGTGCTGCCGCGCCTGTGGCGGGCGCTGAAGGTCATCGCCCCCTCGCGGGTCGAGGAAGCCGCCGCCAAGTGCAATCCGTGGGATCTCGAGAACGGCGTGCCCGACGTGTTCGACGATCTGTGCAAGACCGCCGCTTCGGGCCTGCGCGATCCGGAGAACGGGGCCTTCGACAGCGTCCGCTCGCTGTGCGACCCCGAGCAACTGGCCCTGTGCCTGCAGCTGTCGTCGATCACCCGCTCGTGCCTGCCCAAGCTGTCGGAATGGATCAGCCGCATGTCGGAAGAGCGCGCGGCCGCCGCGCGCCTGGCCTATCGCGACGCCTGCCGGATCAGCGATGACGCCGGTCCCCTGATGCTGGACATCCTGTCGGCCCACCTGCCGGACGACTGGCGCATCCTGCGCGTCATCTCGGCGGTCATGGACCGGCCCAGCGACCGCTACCTGGCCTCGTCCGAGGTCAAGGAATTCGGCGAGCGGGTGCTGGCCGAGATCGACGCCTCGATCGTCCAGATCGAGACCTTCAACTTCTCGGACGGCGAACGGGCCGGCCGCGAGGCGGCCCAGGCCGCCCACCGCGTGCAGCTGCAGATCGTCGAGTTCCAGCAGTCGGTCGACGTCGCCAAGGACGGCCCGTGGGGCAAGCGCCTGGCGCGCCACAAGCAGCAGATGGCCAAGGTCTGCGAACAGCGCATGGACCAGGCCGACAAGACGCTGGAGCAGGCCCTGCCGCTGCGGTCGCTGTCGATGATGTCCAAGAAGGGCAGCAAGGGCGCGGCCAAGCTGACCGACGAGCCGGACGAGGCCCTGATTCGCCGGGCACAGTCGGCGCTCGCCTTCATCGCCGAGCTGCGCTCGTGCGCCGACAAGGCCGGCTACGGCACCTCGCGCAACAAGATCCTCGAGAAGCTCAACAGCCGCCTCGACCCCTATATCGAAGACGTCCTGCACGTGGCCCGCACGGGCGACGGCGGCGACTCCGGCCTCGCCGTGAAGTACCTGGACGTGGCGGCGGGCTTCATCGCCTACACGCGGGATGACAAGACCGCGGAGATCGTGCGGCGCCGGGCCGCGGCGGCGATCGCGGCTTAACGGTCCAAGCCCCGAAACCCGTTCTTCCCGGCGAACGCCGGGGAGATCGGAGAGGGGATAGGACCCACTTAAGCGCTTTTTCCGCTAACGGCCGGCTCAGGAACACGCTACCACGCGGCCATGATCGCTTTCTGGATCGCTGCGGCGGGGCTGTCGGCCGCGACGGCGGGGCTGGTGCTGCGGGGTGCGGCGCGGGCTCGGCCTGTCGACGACGCCCAGGCCCGGCTGGAACCGCATCGCCGCCGTCTGGCCGAGGTCGAGCGCCTGGCCATCGACGGTCTGTTGGCGCAGACCGAGCTCAAGGCCGCGCGCGCCGAGGCGGGCCGGGGCCTGCTGGCCGCCGCCGACCAGGCCGAGGTCTGGGAACGCGACGGCGTCGCGCCGCGCAAGGCCGTCGTGATCAGCGTCGGCGCGGCCTGCGTCGCCGCCCTCGGCCTCTATGTCACCCTGGGCAAGCCCGAGATGGCCGACCAGCCCTACGCCAAGCGCGTGGCCGCGTGGAAGGCCGCCGATCCGGCGACCCTGGAGCCCGAGAAGATCGCCGCCGTGCTGGAGGGCGTCGCCGCCGAGCGGCCGACCGATCCCGAGCCGCTGGTGTTCCTGGCCAAGGCCCGCGCCGCCGCCGGCGACCTGCCCGGCGCCGAGGCCGCCCTGCGCAAGGCCGTCCGCATCGCCCCCAAGCGCGGCGACATCTGGAGCCTGCTGGGCGAGACCTTCGTCATGGAGGCCAAGGGCGTGGTCGGGGGCGACGCCAAGCTGGCCTTCGGTGAGGCGCTGAAGGTTGCGCCGAACGACATCCGGGCCCGCTACTATATCGGTCGCGGCAAGGTGGCCGACGGCGACGTGGCCGGGGGGCTCGCCGACTGGCGCGCGCTCGTGGCCAGCCTGACGGCCAATGATCCCGGCCGCGCGGCCTTGGGTCAGGAGATCGCCCAGGTCGAGGCCAGCGGCCGCCTGCCCAGCGACCAGCCGGCCGCCGAGGCCAATCCGCAGGTCCAGGGCATGATCGCCGGCATGGTCGAGGGCCTGGCCGCGCGCCTGGCCCAGACGCCGGGCGACACCGACGGCTGGGTGCGCCTGGTCCGCGCCTATGCGGTGCTGGGCGAGACCGTCAAGCGCGACGCGGCCTTGGCCAGTGCGAGCGCCCGCTTCAAGGACCAGCCCAAGGTGCTGTCGGCCCTGCGCCAGGCCGCCGACACGCCTGCTCAGAAGATCACGCAATGAGTTTCTGGCCGAAATCGCGAAAGGCGCGTCGTCGCCTGACCATCCTGCTGGCCGTGGCGCCGGTGCTGGCCCTGGCCGTTGGCCTGGCGATGTATGGCCTGCGCGACAGCATCTCGCTGTTCTACACGCCGGCCCAGGCCCAGGAGGCGCACGTCGCGCCGGGCCGCAAGGTGCAGCTGGGCGGCCTCGTCCAGCACGGCAGCGTGGTCAAGCACCCCGGCGGCGACGTCGAGTTCGTGGTCGCCGACCAGAAGGCCACCGCCAAGGTGACCTATCACGGCGACCTGCCGGACCTGTTCCGCGAAGGGCAGGGGATCGTCGCCGAGGGGACCTTCGACGCCAACGGCGTGTTCGTCGCCAAGCAGGTGTTGGCCAAGCACGACGAACGCTACATGCCCCGCGACGTCGCCAAGGCGCTGAAGAAGCAGGGCGAGTGGCGCGGCGAAGGGGCTGCGGCTCCGTCTTACGGAAAGCCGGCCTCTGGGAAGGGGGGGGCATGATCGTCGAACTGGGCGCCTTCGCCCTGATCCTGTCGCTGATGCTGTCGGTGGCCCAGACGGGCCTCTCCGCCGTCGGCGGCGCGCGGCGTTCGCCGGTGCTGGCCGGAGCTGGACGCGGCGCGGCGGTGGCGACGTTCGTGGCGGTGGCCGTGGCCTTCGCCGCCCTGATCCACGCCTTCGTGGTCTCGGACTTCTCGGTCGCCAACGTGGCGGCCAACTCGCACACCGCCAAGCCGCTGCTCTACAAGGTGGCCGGGGCCTGGGGCAGCCACGAAGGCTCGATGCTGCTGTGGTGCCTGGTGCTGACCGGCTACGGCGCGGCCATGGCCTTCTTCGGCGACAGCCTGCCGCCGCGCCTGCGGGCCTACGCCATCGCCATCCAGGGCGCGCTGGGCGTGATGTTCCTGGCCTACACCGTCTTCGCCTCGAACCCGCTGACCCGCCTGGTCGATGTCCCCGTGGAGGGCCGCTCGCTCAATCCGCTGCTGCAGGACTGGGCGCTCGCGGTGCACCCGCCGTTCCTCTACAGCGGCTATGTCGGCTTCTCGGTGGTCTATTCGCTGTCGCTGGCGGCGCTGATCGAGGGCCGGATCGACGCGGCCTGGGCCCGCTGGGTGCGGCCCTGGACCCTGGCGGCCTGGAGCCTGCTGACCGTCGGCATCACCCTGGGCGCCTTCTGGGCCTACTACGAGCTGGGCTGGGGCGGCTGGTGGTTCTGGGACCCGGTCGAGAACGCCAGCTTCATGCCGTGGCTGATCGGGGCGGCCTTGCTGCACTCGGCCATCGTCACCGAGAAGCGCGGGGCGCTGCCGGGCTGGACGGCGTTCCTGGCCCTGGCGGCCTTCACCTTCTCGATGCTGGGCGCCTTCCTGGTGCGTTCGGGCGTCTTGACCAGCGTCCACGCCTTCGCCGTCGACCCGACGCGCGGCGTGTTGCTGCTGATCATGATGGGCGTCGCGGCCGGCGCGGGGTTCCTGCTGTTTGGCCTGCGCGCCGGCAACCTCAATCCCGGCGGCCAGTTCCGGCCCGTGAGCCGCGAGAGCGCCATCGTGCTCAACAACATCCTGCTGTCGACGGCGACGGCGGTGGTGCTGCTGGGCACGCTGTATCCCCTGATCCGCGAGGCCATGGACGGCGAGGCCGTCTCGGTCGGCACGCCGTTCTTCAACCTGACCTTCGTGCCGCTGATGATCCTGGCGTTCTGCGTGCTGCCGGCCGGGCCGCTGCTGGCCTGGAAGCGCGGCGACGCGCGCGGCGTGGCCCGCAAGCTGTGGATCGTGCTGGCCGTCGCCGCGGCGCTGGGGCTCGTGGCCTACGGCATCGTCCAGCCGCGCAAGGCCCTGGCCAGCGCGGGTCTCGCCCTCGGCTTCTGGCTGCTGGGCGGCGCGCTGCTGGAGATGGCCGAGCGCCTGAAGCTGTTCCGCGCCCCCGCCAGCGAGAGCGCTCGCCGCGCCAAAGGCCTGCCGCGCGGCGCCTGGGGCACGACCCTGGCCCACGCCGGCCTCGGGATTTTCGTGCTGGGCGCTTCGTTCGAGACCGCCTGGCGTGTCGAGGCGGCCCAGGCGCTGAGCCTGAACGACAGCCACGCCCTGGGCGCCTACACCCTGACCCTGACCGATGTCGGCACGGTCGAGGGGCCGAACTACCTGGCCGAACGCGGCGTCGTGAAGGTCGTCAACAAGGCCGGCGTCCTGGTCTGCCGCGCCGAACCCGAGCGCCGCTTCTATCCGACCGGCGGCCAGACCACCTCGGAAGTCGCCATCTGCCCGCGCGCGCTGGACGACATCTATGTCGTGCTGGGCGAGCGCCGGGCGGGCGAGGGCGGCAAGCCGGCCTGGCTGGTCCGCGCCTATGTGAACCCGTGGGTGCGGCTGATCTTCCTGGGCCCGCTGATCATGGCCCTGGGCGGCGTGGTGTCGCTGTCCGACCGCCGCGTGCGCCTGGGCGTCGGCCGCCGGGCCGGCGAGGTCGTGTCGTGAGCCGCGTCCGCGCCCTGCTGGTGGCCCTGGCCGCCGTCGCCCTGATGGGCAGCGCCTCGGAGCCCTCCGAGCGCCTGAACGACCCGGGGCAGGAGGCCCGCGCCCGCGTCCTGTTCAAAGAAGTCCGCTGCCTGGTCTGCCAGAACGAGTCGATCGACGATTCCGAGGCCCAGCTGGCCGGTGACCTGCGGCGAATTGTCCGCGAACAGGTCAAGGCCGGCCGCAGCGATGGCGAGATCCGCGCGTTCCTTGTGCAGCGCTATGGCGAGTTCGTGCTGCTGAAGCCGCGCTTCTCGGCCGGCAACGCCGCGCTGTGGCTGGCGCCGGTTGGGGTTCTGCTGGTTGGCGGGGTGCTGATGGTCGGTCTGCTGCGCCGTCGGGAGGCGGCCGAGACAGAGCTTTCACAGGAAGAAGAAGACCGCGTCGCCAGATTGCTTCAAGACGATTGACACGATTGCGCCGAAATGGAGCCGCATGAAGCGAGCTCCAATGACGTAAAGGTAATTCGAGAACCATTGCACCTTTCGCCGTCACGGCTAGGTTCTCAGGTCCAACGGGACCGCGCGTAGGACGCGCGGGTGAGGAAAGCAGAGAATGACCGCTAGGAAGTCGGGTTTCGTTGTGGGCGCCATCGCTGGCGCGGGCGTGGCTTGCGCCGCTCTGGCCGGTGTGGGCATGCGCATGGGGACGGCCGCCGCCGAAGCCCCGGCCGCGCGTCCGACCATGGCCGGCGCCCCGGCCTTCGCGCCGCCGCCGGGCGCGCCGATGTCGTTCGCCGACATCTTCGAGAAGGTCTCGCCCGCCGTCGTCCAGATCAACGTGACCTCCAAGGCCTCGCCGCAAGCGCTGCGCATCCCGGGCCTGGAAGGGTTCGACATCGTGCCGCGCGGCCAGAAGGGCAAGCCGGGCCAGAAGGACTCCGACGGTGAGGACGGCGACTCGCCGGCCACGCCGAAGCAGCAGTCGGCCGGTTCGGGCTTCTTCATCTCGGCCGACGGCTACATCGTCACCAACAACCACGTCGTGGCCGACGCCGACGACATCCAGGTCGTCATGAAGGACGGCCGCGAGCTGAAGGCCACCCTGGTCGGCCGCGACGAAGGCACCGACCTCGCCGTCATCAAGGTCGTCGACCCGAAGACCAAGGGCGCCGAGTTCCCGTATGTGAACTTCGAGAACCAGGCCAAGCCGCGCGTCGGCGACTGGGTCATCACCATCGGCAACCCGTTCGGCCTGGGCGGCACCGCCACGGCCGGCATCATCTCGGCCTATAACCGCGACCTGGGCGACAACACCTCGTCGTTCGTCAACTACATCCAGATCGACGCGCCGATTAACCGGGGCAACTCGGGCGGTCCGTCGTTCGACATCTATGGCCGCGTGATCGGCGTCAACAGCGCCATCTACTCGCCGTCGGGCGGCTCGGTCGGCATCGGCTTCGCCATCCCGGCGGACATCGCCGAAGCCACCGCCAAGCAGCTGATCTCGGGCGGCAAGGTCGTCCGCGGCTATATCGGCGTCACCATCCAGGACTTCAGCGCCGAGTCGGCCGAGGCCCTGGGCCTGAAGGACGTGAAGGGCGCGATCGTCGCCGAGCTGGTCCCGGGCGGTCCCGCCGCCAAGGCCGGCCTGCTGCCGGACGACATCCTGACGGGCGTCAACGGCGTGACCATCGCCAACCGCTCGGAACTGACCCGCGAAGTGGCCAAGGCCCGTCCGGGCGAGAGCATCAAGATGTCGATCATCCGCGACGGCAAGACGCGCGTGGTGGACGTCAAGTCGGGCACCCGTCCGGCCGAGAACGCTCTGGGCCTGAACGACGATGATGACGACAAGGACGGCGGCGCCGCGCCGACCCCGGACAAGCCCGTCACCCAGAAGATCGACGCCCTGGGCCTGACCCTGGGTCCGATCGACCCGGCCTCGCGCCAGACCTACAAGATCGACAGCGAGATCAAGGGTCTGCTGGTCACCGGCGTGAAGGGCGACAGCGACGCCGGCGAGAAGGGCCTAGCCAAGGGCGACGTGCTCTCGACCATCAACGGCCTGCAGGTCAACAGCACGACCGACGTGACCAACGCCGTGGCCTCGGCCAAGAAGGCTGGTCGCAACAGCGTGCTGGTCAAGATCATCCGCCAGAACCGCCCGGTCTTCGTGCCGCTGAAGATCGCGCCGTAAGCTGACGACTGATCACTGAACGACAGAGCCCCGCTCCGGACACCGGAGCGGGGCTTTTTCTGTCCAAGGTTTAAGTTACGCGGGTCGTCGAAAGCGCTATCAACCTCACAACTGTCGCGCGATGGCGCAGAATCGGGAGAACGTCGCTCGTTCCACCGCTGTGCTCGCGCATGAGGGGCTAGACGATGCGTATTCTGATTATCGAGGACGATCTGGAAGCCGCCGCCGCCATGGCGCACGGCCTCAAGGAGGCTGGCTACGACGTTGAGCACATGCCCGACGGCGAGGCCGGTCTGGGCGAGGCCCAGAAGGGCGGCTTCGACGTGCTGGTGGTCGACCGCATGATGCCCAAGATGGACGGTGTCCAAGTGGTCGAGACCCTGCGTCGCGAAGGCGACCAGACGCCGGTGCTGTTCCTGTCGGCCCTGGGCGAGATCAACGACCGCGTCACCGGCCTGCGCGCCGGCGCCGACGACTATCTGGTCAAGCCGTACGCCTTCCCCGAGCTGGTCGCCCGCGTCGAGGCCCTGTCGCGCCGCCGCGAGACCGGCGCCGTGGCCACGACCCTGAAGGTCGGCGAGCTTGAGATGAACCTGATCAATCGGACGGTCCATCGCCAGGGCAAGGAGATCGACCTCCAGCCCCGCGAATTCCAGCTGCTGGAGTTCATGATGCGCCACGCCGGCCAGTCGGTGACCCGCACCATGCTGCTGGAGAAGGTCTGGGAATACCACTTCGACCCGCAGACCAACGTCATCGACGTCCACATCTCGCGCCTGCGTTCGAAGATCGACAAGGGCTTCGACCGGGCCATGCTGCAGACCGTGCGCGGCGCCGGCTACCGGCTCGATCCGTAGGCGTCACGGCGAGGGCGTGGTAGGATCAGACCATGAACAAGCCTGCCAAACCCGAGGCTGAAGATCTGGAACCGGTCGGTGACGGCTTGGGACCGATCCCGACCGAAGCCGAGATGGATGCCTGGTACGAGGGCAACCGCGAGGTCATCGGCGAGCTGATCGAGGAAGCGTTCGCTGAGACCGAACCTCCGACGCCTTGGAGCCCTGAAGAGATCATGGCCGAGGTGCGTGAACGGCTCCGCAAGGAAAGCCGTTAGCGCTCGGAATGGCGGGGGGCGAGGTCAGGTACAGCGCCAAAGCGCGAAACGACTTCGTTCGGCTGGCGCTCTGGATCGCCGCGGACAGCGGCGAGGAGCGCGCCCAGGACGTGGTCGACCGGATCACCGCGACGCTTGAGCGGCTGGCGCGCCGCCCTCGGCTTGGCTGGCGGGACGCGACGATGCGGAGAGAACCGCACGTGTTCAGCGTCCGGCCTTGGAAGATCATCTATCGGCCGCTGCCCGATGGGAGTGGCATCCACGTTGTCCGTATCCTCGACAGCCGCCAGGACCTCTCGGCGCTGCTCGGCAAGAAGACCTAGAGCCCATGCGTCTGCCGCGCCTTCTCCGCACCACGCCTTTTCGGCTGACCCTGCTGTTCCTGGCCCTGTTCGCGGCGGCCGCCAGCGCCTTCCTGGGCTATATCTACGTGGCCACGGCGGGCGAGGTGAACCGCCGCGCCCAGGCCGAGATCAGCCGCGAGTTCGAGAGCCTGGAGGCGGCCTATCGCCAGGGCGGCGTCGACGCCCTGAACCAGACCATCGTCGAGCGGGCGACGGGCGAGAAGCCGTTCCTCTATTTCCTGGCCGACAAGGCCGGCAAGCGCATCTCGGGCTCGATCGAGGAATCGCCGGTCAGCGATTTCACCGGCGACGGGCCGACCTGGGCCAGCTTCAAGGTCACCGAGACCGACCTGGACGGGGCCGAGGTCAAGGCCGCCGCGCGCGGCGTCCAGCAGCGGCTGGACCACGGCGAGATCCTGTTCGTCGGGGCCGATGTCGACGCCTCCGAGGCCTATGTCCGCAAGATCGTCCGGGCCCTGTGGGGCGCGGGGGCGCTGGTCATCCTGCTGGGCATGGCCGGCGGCGTCCTGATCAGCCGCAATGTCAGCCGCTCGATGCAGGGGCTGGTGGACGTGGTCAACGACGTGCGCGCCGGCGACCTGCACGCTCGCGCCCGGGTGCGCGGCACCCGCGACGAGTATGACGAGCTGGCCGAGGGCCTGAACGACATGCTCGACCGCATCGAGCGCCTGATGGGCGGCCTGCGCCACGCCGGCGACGCCATCGCCCACGACCTGCGCTCGCCCCTGACCCGCCTGCGCGCCCGCATGGAGGTCGCCCTGATCGACGCTGAGAACGGCAAGGGCGATCCGGTGGCGGCGCTGGAGACGGCGCTGCAGGACGCCGACGGCGTGCTGAAGACCTTCAACGCCGTGCTGGCCATCGCCCGCCTGCAGGCCGCTGGCTCGGCCCCTGACCAGAGCAATTTCGACGCCTCGGAACTGGCCACCGACATGGCCGAGCTCTACGAGTTCTCGTGCGAGGACAAGGGCCTGGACTTCAAGGCCGAGATCACCCCGGCCCTGACCATCAAGGGCAACCGCGAGTTCCTGGCCCAGGCGCTGGCCAACATCCTCGACAACGCCATCAAGTACACGCCGGAAGGCGGAGCGATCATGCTGCGCGCGCGGCGCACCTCGTCGGGCGAGCTGGAGTTCTCGGTCACCGACACCGGCCCCGGCGTGCCCGAGGCCGATCGTCCCCGCGTGGTCCAGCGCTTCGTGCGCCTGGAGAACAGCCGCAGCGAGCCGGGGGCAGGCCTGGGCCTGTCGCTGGTCAGCGCGGTGGCGGTGTCGCACGGCGGCAGGCTTGAGCTGGCCGAAGGGCCGGGCGAATACAACGGCATGGGTCCGGGCCTGCGGGTGGCCCTGGTGCTGCCGCGGGTGGAGTAACGAGATGCTCCCCCGCGATGCGGGGGAGCTGTCACGGAGTGACTGAGGGGGCTAGCTGGACATCGACCGCGCTAGCCCCCTCCGGCCCTCTGGGCCACCTCCCCCGCATCGCGGGGGAGGATCTGGAAAAGGGGAGCTACTCGATGGATCGCCGCCAATTCCTCGCCGGATCGCTGGCCCTCGCGCCTGGCGTGGCCTTCGCCCAGTATCAGGCCCAGACCCAACCCGCCCCGCCGCCATTCCCACCCGTCGACGCCAAGAGCGTCTGGCTGGTCGGCGACAGCGCGCCGTCGGATGCGATCCGCACCGCCACCCGCCTGGTCGAGCTGGTGCAGAAGGGCAAGCCGCGCGACGGCTATCTCGCCGGCGGCGCGGTGGGCGAACTGGAGAAGCGGTTCGCGACCCTGCTGGGCAAGGAGGACTGCGCCTTCCTGCCGACCGGCACCCTGGCCAACCATGTCGCCGTGCGCATCCTGGCCGGCGACGCCACGCGGGTCATCGTCCCGCACGAAAGTCACCTTTATCGCGACGAGAGCGACGCGACCCAGCTGCTGTCGGGCCTGAACCTCGTGAACCTGGCCGCCGGCCGCGCCGGTCCGTCGCTGGACGAGATCAAGGCTGCCGTCGACGAGGCCGAGAACGGGCCTTACCCGCTGCGGATCGGCGCGATCTCGCTGGAGAGCCCGGTGCGCCGCGCCCACGGCGAGCTGCTGCCGCTGTCCGACCTCACCGCCATCTCGGCCTACGCCAGGTCCAAGGCCATCCGCATGCACCTGGACGGTGCGCGCCTGCTGCTGGCTCCGCCCAGCTATGACGTGGCCGGGGCGGCGGCGTTGTTCGATACGGTCTATGTCTCGCTCTACAAGTATCTGGACGCGCCGTTCGGGGCGGTGCTGGCGGGCAGCAAGGCCGACATCGCCAAGGCCCGCGCCCTGCGTCACCAGTTTGGCGGCACGATCTATCAGGGCTGGGAGAGCGCCGTGCTGGCCCTGGCGGCGCTGGACGATTTCCAGACCCGCCAGAAGGCCGCCTTCGCCACCGCCGATCAGGTGTTCGCCGCGCTGGACAAGGCGGGCGCCGCCAAGCTGAAGCCCGCGCCGAACGCCTCGAACATCCGCCAGCTGGTGCTGAAGTCCAAGGTCGCCGAAGGCCTCTTCGACCGCATGCGCGTGGCCGGCGTGCGCCTACCCAAGCCCGACAAGGACGGCGTGGTCGAGTTCTGGGTCAACGACACGATCAACCGCCGGCCGGCCGACGAGTACGTGAAGCTGTTCCTGGGCTAGGACTTGGGGCCAGGCGCCTTGGGCAGCTTCCAGCCGTGTTCGGCGCTCGGCACGTAGAGCGCGTCCGGAGCCATGGCCAGGGAGTCGAAGCCGCGCGGCGCCAGGCCCCATACGCCCACGAAGGTGGCGATCGCCAGGACCGGCAGCAGGACGTAGCCGGCGATCTGGCGGCGGGCGCTGGGCTCGGCCTTGCCGACGAAGCCCACGCGCAGCACCAGCGGATGCGTGCCCCAGCCGCAGGCCAGGGGCGAGGCGACGCCGAAATGCGAGACCTTCAGCAGGGCGCGGGCATAGTCGGCGCGGATGTCGGTGCGCAGGGCCAGGACCGTGGCGTCGCAGGCCAGCTCCTGGTCGATGCGGGCCAAGGCCGCGCCCAGGTGGATCATCGGATTGCACCAGCCCACGAGGCGGCAACCAGCCACGATCAGGTTGGCGACGGGGTCGCCCCGGCGGATGTGGGTGCGCTCGTGCAGCAGGATCAGCTCGCGCTCGCGGGCGCTGAAGCGATCGGCGAAATCGGTCGGCAGCACCAGGCGCGGCCACAGGGCGCCCATCACGGCCGGCCCGGCCTGGCCACGCGCGGCCCGACGGCGGAAGGCGTACTCCTGCAGCACCATGACGCACGCCAGCAGCGCCGCGCCGACCATCCAGGTCAGCAACACCTTCAGCGCCAGGCCGTGTCCCAGCGGCTGGGCGGCGACGCCCGTCCTGGTGGCGTCGGCCAGGCTGGGGAACAGGCCGGCGATGGCGGCGGTCGGGGCCAGCATCCACAGGCCATAGGCCAGGCGCGGTCCGAACAGCCAGCGGGCCGGCAGGCGCAGCAGCAGCACGGCCAGCACGCCGAGGGCGGCGGCGATCTGCACGCGCATCAGCGCCAGGACCAGCAGGTCGATCATGCTAGTGGTCGGCCTTCACCCAGATGATCGCGCCCGTATAGGGGTCCATCCGCGCCACCACGCCCGGGTTCAGGTCGCTGGAGAGGGGGCCGCGCGGGGCGATGCTCCAGACCGTGCCCATGGCCGCCAGCGCCAGGAAGGTCATGGTCAGGAAACCCATGACGTCGCGGGTCAGGCCCGGCTCGCGGCGGTTCAGCAGCGAGACGCGCAGGATCAGCGGATGGGTGGCCCAGCCGCAGGCCAGGGGCGAGACCGAAACGCTCAGCTGCGCCTTCATCAGGGCCTTGGCGTAGTCGGCGCGGATGTCCGAGCGCAGGGCCACGACCGTGGCGTCGCAGGCCAGTTCCTGGTCGATGCGGATCAGGGCCGAGGCCAGATAGATCATCGGGTTGCACCAGCCCAGCACGCCGATGGCGGCGACGACCAGATTGGCGATCGGGTCGCCGCGATTGATGTGGGTGCGCTCGTGCAGGGTGATCATCTCGCGCTCGCGGGCGTCGAAGCGCTCGGCGAAGTCGGAGGGCAGCACGATGCGCGGCCACAGGGCCCCGACGACGGCCGGACCGGCCTGGCCCTTGTCGACGCGGCGATGGAACAGGTGCTCGCGCACGACCAACACCGCCGTGGCGATCGCGCAGCCGACCAGCCAGAGCAGGACGAGCTTGCCGGCCAGGGCTCCCCACGGGCGGGCGGGGTCGCCGATCTCCATGGTCTCGGCCAGGCTGGGGAAGAAGGCGGCGGCGGCGGCGGCCGGCACGATGGCCCACAGGCCGTAGGCGCGGCGCGGTCCGAACAGCTGGCGCGCCGACGGACGCAGCATCACGACCAGCAGCACCGCGGCCGCGGCGGCGATCTGGGCCCGAACCAGGGCGAGGGCGAAAAGCTCGATCATCGTCGAAGCGGTTCCTGCCGTTTCCTCAGGTTGAATGGTTACAACTGTAATTTCGAACGTCAAGCGCGAGTCTTGCTGGAGGCGAAAAGCCGGGTCACGGTGCCGGCATGACTCGCCTCTCCGAACGCCTCGCCCCTTGTGGTCCCGTCATCGACGCCAAGGCCGCCGAGCGGGCCCAGGAGATGATCGCCAAGCGGACCGGCGAGGCCATGGCGATCGTTGATTCAGCCTGGCCGGCGCTGGCCCCGGTGTTCGGCGCCTCGCCCTATCTGGCCAGCCTGGCGCGGCGCGATGGCAGACGCCTGCCGATGATCCTGGACGGCGATCCGAACGAGACCCTGGCCGCGACCCTGGCCGCCGCCGAGGCCGTCGCCCACGAGCCGGATTTCGAGACCGCCCGCCGGACCTTGCGCGAGCTGAAGGCCGACCTGCACCTGCTGACCGCCTTGTGCGACCTGGGCGGGGTCTGGGACCTGGACCAGGTGACCGGGGCCCTGACCCGCTTCGCCGACGCCACCCTGCGCGCCGCCTTGGCCCAGGCCGTCCGGCAAGAAGTCGATCGCGGCGCGCTCACCCACGTCGGCGAAGGCGAGGACGGCCCCGCGCCGGGCCTGTTCTGCATCGCCATGGGCAAGCACGGCGCGTTCGAGCTGAACTATTCCAGCGACATCGACTTCTCGATCTTCTACGCGCCCGAGAAGCTGCAGGTGGCCGACGGCGTCGAGCCCCAGGCCGTGGCGGTGCGGATCGCCAACCATCTGGGCCGCGTGCTGCAGGAGCGCACCGCCGACGGCTATGTCTTCCGCATCGACCTGCGCCTGCGCCCCGACCCGTCCTCGACCCCGCCGGCCATGCCGGTCGACGCGGCCATGGACTACTACGAGAGCGTCGGCCAGAACTGGGAGCGCGCCGCCCACATCAAGGCCCGCATCGCAGCCGGCGACGCGGCGGAGGGGGCGGCGTTCCTGGAGAGCCTGCAGCCCTTCATCTGGCGGCGGAACCTGGACTTCGCGGCCATCGCCGACATCCACTCGATCAAGCGCCAGATCCATATCTACAAGGTCGACGACCGCCTGACCGCCAAGGGCGCGGACCTGAAGCTGGGGCGCGGCGGCATCCGCGAGATCGAGTTCTTCGTCCAGACCCAGCAACTGATCCTGGGCGGCCGCCAGCCGGACCTGCGCAGCCCCCGCACGCTGGACGCCCTGAAGGCGTTGGCCGCCGCCGGTCACGTCACCGACGAGGACGCCGCCTGGCTGACCGAGGCCTATCGCGATCTGCGGGCCCTGGAGCACCGCGCCCAGATGATCGCCGACGATCAGACCCACAAGCTTCCGGAGTCCGACAACGACCGCAAGAAGGTCGCCGCCCTGTGGGGCCAGGACAATCTGCGCAGCTTCGACGCGGCGGTCGGCAAGATCATCAAGGGCGTCAATCTCCGCTACGGCCGCCTGTTCGCGGGCGAGGAGGAGCTGTCCTCTCGGTTCGGCAGCCTGGTGTTCACCGGCGTCGAGGACGATCCGGAGACCCTGGCCACCCTCAAGCGCATGGGCTTCTCCAGTCCCGAGCGCGTGGCCGCCACCATCCGCGGCTGGCACCACGGCCACATCGCCGCCACCCGCACCGAGCGGGGGCGGGAGCTCTTCACGCGCCTCGCTCCCCGCCTGCTGGACGCGGCCAACGCCACCGGCGCGCCGGACCAGGCCTTCAACCGCTTCGCCGACTTCTTCGGGTCGCTGAGCTCGGGCGTGCAGATCCAGTCGCTGTTCCTGGCCCAGCCGCGTCTGTTCGAGCTGATCGTCGAGGTCATGGCCTTCGCCCCACGCCTGGCCACGACCATGGCCAAGCGCCCGACGGCCCTGGACGCCCTGCTGGACCCCAGCTTCTTCGGACCCATCGAGACCCCGGCCGTCGCCCCGTGGGACCCGGCCGACTTCGAGGGCGCGATGGATGCGGCTCGGCGGCTGTTCCGCGACCAGAGCTTCCGCATCGGCGTGCGGGTGATGAGCGGCAGCGCCGACGCCCGCGACATCGGCCGGGCCTTCGCCGAGCTGGGCGACCTGATCATCGGCGGCCTGGCCCCGGCGGCCCTGGCCGAGACCGAGCGCCTGGGCGGGGCCTTCCCCGGCCATGTCGCCGTGGTCGCCCTGGGCAAGGCTGGTTCGCGCGAGATGACGGCCAAGTCGGACCTTGATCTGATGACGCTCTACATCGCCGACGATCCGGCCGGCGTTTCGGCGATCAAGGAATGGAGCGCCGACACCTTCTATGCCCGCTTCACCCAGCGGATGACCTCGGCCCTGTCGGCCCCGACCGGGGAGGGGACGCTGTACGAGGTCGATCTCAAGCTCCGTCCTTCCGGCACCAAGGGCCCGGTGGCGGTCAGCTTCGCGGCCTTCGGCGACTATTACGAGCGCGAGGCCGAGACCTGGGAGCTGTTGGCCCTGACCCGCGCCCGGGTGGTCTGGGCCAGCTCGCCGGCGTTCAAGGCCCAGGCCGAGGGCGCGATCGAGGCGGCCCTGCGCCGGCCCCGCGAGTGGAAGAAGACCGCCGCCGACGTCATCGACATGCGCGAGCTGATGGAACAGGAGCGCCCCGGCAAGGGGGACTGGGACCTGAAGCTCGACCCCGGCGGCCTGGTCGACATCGAGTTCGCCGCCCAGTTCCTGCAGCTTGCCCACGCGGCCAAGGGCGGTCCCCTGCGCCAGAACACCGGCGAGGCGCTGGCGGCCTTGCGGGAAGCTGGTCTGGCCGACGCCGGGGCGCTGACCCGGCTGGAGACCGCCTGGCGGCTGGAGCAGGACCTTTCCCAGCTGATCAAGGTCGCCCTGGAGGACGGCGGCGACCCCGAAGCCGAGCCCAAGGCCTTCAAGGCCCTGTTGGCCAAGGCTGGCCACGTCAGCCAGTTCAAGTCGCTGAAACCCAAGCTGGCCAAGGCCAAGGCCGAGGCGCGGGCGGCCTATTCCGCGATCGTGAAAGCGCCCGGCTAAGTTTCGCAAAAACGGGCGACGGAATCCGTGCGGTCGCGCGTTCAGTCTCATGGGACGGGCCTTCCTCCATGGAGACCTTGAAACTGATGATCGTACGCACCCTGATCGCCGCCGGCGCCGTGCTGGCGCTGGGCGGCCCCGCGCTGGCCCAGAACGCCCCGGAGAAGGCCGCCCCGGCGGCCACCGACGGCATGACCCTGCAGCAGTTCCAGGCCAAGAACGGCGACAAGCTGTTCGCGCGGCTGGACACCGACAAGGACGGCAAGATCTCGCCCGACGAGTTCGCCGCCTATCGCAAGCAGAACGCCGAGGTCGACGCCAAGGCCTCGGGCAAGGCCGGCAAGCGCGGCCAGCAGCTGTTCGCCCGCTTCGACAAGGACAAGGACGGCATGCTGTCGCGCGCCGAAGCCGACGCCCTGCTGGCCTGGCGTTTCAAGCGCATGGACACCAACAATGACGGCGTCCTGACGCTTGAGGAGTTGAGCGGCAAGAAGGGCAAGGCCAAGGTCGGGGTCTGATGACGACGTGCGCGGCGGAGTGACGGTTGGCGTCCGACGGGAACGATCCCGACGAGGCCTTGCTGGCGGGGGTGGGACGGGGCGATCCGTCCGCCGTCCGCACGCTATTGGACCGACGCCTGCCGCGTATCCTGGCCCTGGCCCGGCGGATGCTGAACGACTCCGGCGAGGCCGAGGACGTGGCTCAGGAGACCTTCCTGCGCGCCTGGAAGCAGGCGCGGGCCTGGAAGCCGGGCGCGGCCAGGTTCGACACCTGGCTGCACCGGGTGGCGCTGAACCTCTGCTACGACCGGCTGCGGCGACGGCGCGAGATCGCGACGGACACGCCGCCCGAGCAGGTCGACACCGGTCCGGCCCCGGACGCGGGCCTGATCGGCGCGGACCTGTCCAAGCGCGTCGAGGCGGCGCTGGCGGCCCTGCCGCCTCGCCAGCGCGAGGCGATCGTGCTTTGCCATCACCAGGGACTGGGCAATATCGAGGCTGCCGGGCTGATGGAGATCAGTGTCGAGGCGCTGGAGAGCTTGCTCTCGCGGGGGCGACGGGCGCTGAAGGCGTCGCTGGCGGATTTGGCGGGGGGATGAGGGACGCATGGTCATGATGACGCTCGAGAGGTTCGAGGACCTGGCCCAGACCTATGGCGGCGAGATCGCCCGCTGGCCGGAAGGCGAGCGCGAGGCCGCGCGCGCGCTGCTGGCGGAGAACGCCGCGCGGCTGTCGCCGGTGCTGGCCGAGGCCGCGCAGCTGGATCGCCTGCTGGACCTCGCCCCCGCCCAACGTCCCGACGCCGCCCTGATAGGCCGCCTGATCGCCGCCGCGCCGCAGCCGGCGGCCGTGGGGCGTCGCTGGATCGCCGGTCTCGGCGCGGCCCTGGGCCTGTCGGCCGCCGCCTTCGCCGGCATCGCCGTCGGCGTGGCGGTCGGCCGTCCGCAGGCCGCCGCGCCGGTCGTCGTGGCCGAGCAGCCGGTGGTCACGGCCGTCGACACCTCCTCGGCCCTGCAGGACGCCCTGGCGGAGCCCTCCGAGCTATGACGTCGCGGCCCTGGATCATCGCGCTGGCCGCCTCGGCGGTGGTCAATGTGTTCCTGATCGGCGGACTGGCCGGGCTGGCCTATGCGCGCCTGACCGCGCCGCCGGTCGTCGTGGCCGCGCCGGCTCCGCGTGTCGTCGTGGCGCCCAGCCCCGCGCCAGTGGCTCCCGCCGCGCTGGTCGAGACGCCGCCGAAGCCGACACATCACGCGGCGGTCCCGCTGCCCCCTCCCGTCGTGACGGCCCCTCCGCCGGTAGTCACCGCCCCGCCGCTCGACAACACGCCTCCGGCCCAGGCCCGGCCGCCCTTGATCTCGGCCGGCGACGTGCTCTCGCCCGACAGCCGCAAGGCTTTCCGCCGGGCGCTGAGCGAAGCCAACAAGAAGAACCGGCCCCTGACCCAGCAGGCCCGCGCCGAACGGCAGGCGGCCTTGGCGGCCCTGGGCGCGCCGGGCTACGACGCTGGCGAGGTGGCGCGCCGCCTGGCTTCGGCCCGAGCCCTGGACCAGCAGGCGCGCGGCAATGTCGAGGCGGCCCTGGCCAGCTTTACCGCCTCCCTGACGCCCCAGGAGCGCGCGGCCTTGGCCGACGGCCTGGCGCGGGTCTACACGCCCGCGGCGGCGCGGCGCATGGAAGGGCCGAACTGACCTAGAACAGCTCCACTTCCGGATCGCGGGTCTGGTCCCGCATCCAGCGGCCGCCGAGCTTGGCGCCGGAGCACGGGCCCTTCTGGGTCAGGACCATGGCGTCGGCGGTGAACACCGCGCCCAGCCGGCAGGCGTCGGGACCTTGGCCGGTCAGCGGGAAGGTCACGGCCGTCTGGCCGGGCGTGATCTGGATCGGCTGGGTGTCATCAGTGAAGCCCTGGGTCGCGCTCGTATCGGCCAGGGCGTAGCCGAAGTTCAGCCCCGTCGGCATAGCCTTGATGCTGATGAAGTCCTGGCCGCGCGCATAGATGCCGCTGAGCCGGAAGCCCGGGCTCTTCAGCACCGCGATGCGATCGGCGTGGATCTGGCGCAGGCAGGTCAGACGGCTGGCGTCGTCCTCGCAGAGCGCGCCGTCGCCGCTCAGGCCGGGTGGGGTCAGGGAGCGGGCCCCGACCCAACTCCGCTGGCTCATCTTCACGTAAGACGCGATCCTGCCGTCCCAGACCTTCTGAGCCTCGGCATAGGCGGCGGCCACGTCGCTGTCCTGGCGCGAGAGCTGGGGATCGGCGCAGATCAGTTTCTCGACCTTGGTGCGGGCCTTGCCGCAGTCGAAGCTGGCGGCGGCGGCCGGGCTGGCCAGGGCGAGCAGGATCAGCCCCAGCAGGGCGGCGACGAGGCGGGCCATCGGTCAATCCTCGTTGAGGAACGGCGAGCGCGCGGGATCGCGGCGGAAGACCCGCTCGGAGAACAACGGCTTGCAGTTGCCCGTGCTCGGGCCCGAGACGGTGACGGTGTCCTGGGTGAAGACCAGGGTGATCGGGCAGTTGGCGTCGCCCTTGTAGTCCAGGCGTCCGGTTGCGTCGGGCATGCCACGGACCTGCTGCAGCATGTTCCCCGCCGCGTTGGGGCAATAGTAGATGTCGATCGACAGCTCATCCTGCGGATAGCTGGGCGCGGCGTCGAGGAAGACGCCGTCCTTGGGGCAATTGCCAGCGACGTAGCGGCCCGTCCATTTCAGGCTCCGCCGCTGCAGGTAGCCCAGCCGCAGCTCGTAGTCGCGCTTGAGGCAGGCGACGTCGCCGCCCTTGCAGATCGTGTCGCGATCCTTGAGCCAGTTGCGTTGCTCGGTGCGCAGATAGGTGGCCCAGTTGCCGGCCGGCCAGAGTGTCAGCGCGGTCTTGTAGGCGGCGGCCACCGCCTCGTCTTGCTTGGAGAGGGCCGGGTCACGGCAGATGGCCTTCTCGGTCGCAGTGCCGGCCTTGGCGCAGTCGAAGCTGGCGGCTTTGGGCGCCGGGCGCGGCCAGCAGCAGGAGGGCGGCGAACCCTGCCAGAAGCGCGATGCGACCCACGGGCGGACCTCCCCAGCCAATGCCGGGGAAGTCTAATAGAGAACGACGTTATTCGGTAGGCTTGGCGCTCGCCACGCTCTTGGCGTAGGCCTGGGCCCCGGCGATCAGCCGCAGCACGTTGCCACTCCAGATCGCCTGGATGTCGGCGTCGCTATAGCCCTCGGCCTTCAGGCGGGCGGTGATCTTGGGCAGGTCGGCCACGTCTTCCAGACCCTCGACGCCGCCGCCGCCGTCCCAGTCGGCCCCGACGCAGACGGCCTTGGGGCCCGCCACCTTCAGGGTGTGCAGCATGCTGGCCATGAAGATCTCGAAATTGGCGCGCGGCGGGAAGGTGTACTTGGCCTTGAGCGCCGCCATCTTGACCATCCGGGCCTTGACCTGGGCCTCGGTGGCCGCGTCGTCCAGCGGACCCAGGGCTTTCAGCTCGGCCAGGAGTTCCGGGCTCGGCTGCTCGGAGGCCTTCAGATAGACCGAGTTGATGCAGATGGCGCCGCCGCTGTCGGCGATCTTCTTGATGCGGGCGTCGTCGAGGTTGCGCGGGTGGTCGAAGATCGCCTTGGCCCCCGAGTGCGAGGCGATGATCGGGGCCTTCGACAGGGCCACCGACTGGTCGACGATGTCGTCGCTGGCGTGGCTGACATCCACGAGGATGCCCAGACGGTTGGCCTCGGCCAGCCAGCGCAGGCCCAGCGGCGAATAGCCGTGCCAGATCGGCTTGTCGGTCGAGCTGTCGGCGAACTGGTTGTTGCGGAAGTGGACCGGCCCGGCCATGCGCACGCCGGTGGCGTAGAAGGTCTGCATCAGGGTCAGGTCCTCGCCGATCGGCCAGGAGTTCTCGATGCTCTGGAAGACGAAGCTCTTGCCGGCCTTGTTGATCCGCGCGGCGTCCTCGGCGGTATAGGCCAGCTCGAATTGGTCGGAGTGCGCCGCGACCATCTCGCGGATCTCGGTCGCGCGGTTCAGGGCGAAGTCGCGGGCCTTGCGGTAACCTTCGGCGGTCAGGTCGCCCTGGCCGGTGTAGATCACGTAGAAACCGCCATCCAGGCCGCCAGCCTTCATGCGCGGCAGGTCGACCTGGGTGCCGTCCTCGGAGACCGCGTGGCGGTCCAGCATCGACCAGCCCTGGCGCGAGAAGTGCTCGGGCGTGTCGAGGTGGGTGTCCAGGATCAGGAAGCTGTCGTGCAGCGTCTTGATCGCCTTGGGGACCTCATCCGGCTTCACCGGGGTCTTCTTGGCGTCGGCGGCGTGGGCCACGCCAGTCAGCAAAGCGGCCGAGCCGAGGAGAACGGTGAGCAGGCGACGCATGCGGGGACTCCGGAGCAAACAGGAGCCGTGACGCTAAGGTTTAGCGGGAAGGCGTCAAGCCAAGCTGGCCGATCCTGTTAAGAAATTAATGTCCTGATCCGGATTCACATCAGGCCCTCTCTACATCAGACCCAGCGCCTTGAAGCTGGCCACGCCCTCGCGGCCGACCACCAGGTGGTCGTGGACGGCGATCTTCAGCGCCTTGCCGGCCTCGACGATCTGCTTGGTCATGTCGATGTCCGGCCGCGACGGGGTCGGGTCGCCGGACGGGTGGTTGTGCAGGAGCCCTGCAATTTGGCTTAACAGTATGATTTTTATAGAATAATCTTCTTGAGTCCGTTGCCGGTGGGGGCGGCAATTGGGGACGTTTTGATGGTGATCTACCGTCGACCTTGATGCGTTCACGATCATATTTGCATTTCCATCGTCAGTCATCCTCCGGCAACTATGGCGAGGTGATCCGCTCCGCTAGGCGTCCGCACTGGGACCAGCCAGAGCCTCGATCACACGGCAATCGGCAGCCCGACCATCGCAGGTCGCAGTCACCATCCGCCGCAGCTCGCTGCGCAGCGTTTCCAACTGGGCGATCTTCGTCTCGACGTCGTGAAGTTGCCGGGAGGCCAGAGCATTGGCCTCGCCACAAGGGCGCTCAGGATTGTCGGAGAGATCCAGCAGGTTGCGGATCGCCTCGACCGAGAAGCCAAGCTGGCGCGCGTGACGGATGAAAGCCAGGCGTCGGACGGCGTCGGCGTCATAAACCCGACGATCGTTGGCCGCGCGCCTGGGCTCGGGGAGCAGGCCAATCTCCTCGTAGAAGCGGATGGTCGGGACCTTGACGTCAGCGGCCTTGGCCAACAAGCCGATGGAGAGGTTCATGCAGGGCGCTCCTTGCCTCCACGAATAGCCCCTCGATCCACAGCAACGAAAGAGATCATTTCGGGCGACGCCGCCGCATTGAACCATGGTTCCGGGCATTGGCGCCGCATATCCATAGCCAACTTCCGCTGGGCTCGGCCGAGTAAAGAAAACGCTTGATCCTCTAGCCACTAGAGGAAGCAAGATGCCAACGAGTCAAGGCGCGGTGTCTTTTGAAAGCGCGTCCAACTGCGTGCGCCGGTTTCGTGGCGTTGGAGTATCTGGGGTGGCCATGGACAGGCTGAGGGCTTGGGGAAAGGGCATTGCGCAGCTGGCGATCGCTTGCGCTGTCGCCTTGTTCGCTCTTGCTCCAAGTCTCGATGCTGCCTTCTGCCCCGAAAGCAAACCTGCGCCGACCATCTCGTCAGCGGCCACCTTTCAGCAAGTCGCGATGGCGACCAACGGAGAGCGGGGTAGACCCTCTCCGGCTCTGGTCGGGTTTTGCCTTTACGGCCATTGCCAACATAGTGTGGCCTTTCCTCCGCCTATGGCGGCAGATCATGCGCCCGCCAGCGACCGACCGACCGAACGCCACGCGTTGGCGAACACGGCGTTGCCTGTGTCGAATCCCGAATTTGAATTGAATCGACCGCCTCGCGCTTGAGCCGCTACGCGCCTGTGGCGCGCCGCCTCGTCAAATCGTGAGAAGGTCTATGTCCCTATCTGTTCCTCAAAAGCTGCGCCTTAAGCTGCTGCTTGGCCTTTCGTTGCAGTCACTGCTAGCCGGCGCCGCGCTCGCTGACCCCGCGCCGCCGTTCAGGGAGCTGCTGCGTCAGGCCCAGGCGACGGCCCCCCGTTTAGCCGAAGCGCGGGCCGAAATCGCGCGCGCCGAAGGGCTTGCACGCCAAGCTGGCGCTATGCCCAACCCGACACTGGGCGTCGAAGTCGAGAACTTCGCCACCAGCAATGGGGTGAACATGGCCGAGACTACGGCTTCGATCGAGCAAACGATCGAACTCGGCGGCAAACGATCGGCGCGTATCGCTGCCGGACGCGCCGACGTCGAAGCCGCGCGTCGGCGCGCGGCGAGTGCCCAATCGGAATATGCGTTCGATCTCGCCGCCGCCTACGCAGAGGCAGACGGCGCCGATCGCCGGCTGCAATTGGCAAGCGAAGGCCTTGAGCTCGCGCAGGAAGACGCACGTATAGCAACCGTCCTAGTCCAATCCGGGCGTGAGGCGGATCTGCGGCGGGTGCAAGCCCAAGCGGCGGTGCAGGCAGCGCGCGCTGCCGTTGACCAGGCCAGGGCCGCGCGCGCTACGGCTTTCGCCAATCTCACCGCCATGGTGGGCGCGCCGGTGTCCTACACCTCGATCCCGGTCAGCTTGCTCGACGAAGCCACCAAGACCCTCCGAATTCCAGATCCGAACCCCCTTTCGAGCCCTGCCTATCTGGCAGCAGAAGCCGAGCGCGATGCGGCGGCGCGGCGCGTACGGGTGGAGCGGAGCCAGGCCGTGCCAGACGTGACCGTCTCGTTCGGGGTCCGCAAAATGCAGGAAGACAATTCCACCGCCATGGTGGCCGGCGTCGCGATGCCGTTTCCAATCTTCAGCCGCAATGGCGGTAACATCAGCGCGGCGCGAGCGGAGCTGAATGCCGCAGAGGCCCGCCTCAATTCGGCTCGGCTCGATGCCGAAGCTGCGGCGCGATCGGGCGTTGCTCGCGTGAGCGCCGCAGAAACGCGCCTGGCTGCGGCTCGGGAAGGCGAGCAAACCGCCGAGGAAGCCTACCGCCTCACGCGCATCGGCTATGAAGGCGGCAAACTGGCCTTGGTAGAACTGCTAAACGCCCGTCGCGCGCTGACCGATGCCCGCACCCAGATGATCGACGCCGCTACCGAGCGGCTGAGCGCGCAGGCCGCGCTCGCCCGCCTAGCTGGCGCCCCCCCCTTTGGAGATCAACCATGAAGCACGACCACAAGCAGGTCTCCGCGGCGGGCTCGGTCAGCCGAAACGCCCTTTACGGCGGGATCGCCATGGCCGCGATCCTGGCCGCCGCTGGCGGCTTCGGCCTCGCAAAGCTCACGAGCAACCCGCCGGCGAAAGTCGCTGCCGAAGCCGGTGAAGAGAAGAAGCCGGTCGGCGCGCCCGACGCGGTCGAAATGGAGGCGGACCGCATCGCCGCGAGCGGGCTTTCAGTCCAGACGGTGTCCGCCACCGGCCTAGCCGCCGAGATTGTGGCGCAGGCGACCGTGGAAGCCGCACCGGGGGCCCAGGCCGTGCTTACCGCTCGCGCAGCCGGTTCGGTCAGTCGGATCAACAAGCGTTTGGGCGAACCGGTGCGCGCCGGCGAAGTATTGGCGTTGGTGGAAAGTCGCGAGGCTGCTCAGATCGCCGCCGCACGCAGTGTGGCCGCCGCCAAAGCCGACTTGGCGGCCAAGGCGCTCGCGAGAGAGCGCCATCTCTATGAACAGCGTGTCAGCGCCCGCCAGGACCTCGAAGCCGCGCAAGCGGAGGACGCTTCAGCCCGAGCCGAGGCGCTGAGCGCCGCTGCTGCTGTGCGCGCGGCCGATGTGTCTCGGGATGGCCGATACGTCATGGTGACAAGTCCGATCACGGGTCGCATCACCTCAGCGCCAGCAAGCGTCGGCGCATTCGTACAGCCGGAGACCGAACTCTTCCGGGTGGCGGATGCGAGCCGGCTGCAGGTTGAAGCCGCCGTGACCGCTGCTGACGCTCGCCGCATTCGTCCAGGCGACTCTGCCGTGCTTGAGTTGAATGACGGAGCCACCGCCAGCGCGATCGTGCGCTCCGTCACGCCCGGCGTCGACGAGACCACCCGGGCCGCCACCGTCGTGCTCACCCTGACCGGAGGGCAAGGATTACTCCAGCCAGGTCAGGCGGTGCGAGCGCGGATCACCGCGCGTCAGTCGCTCACCCAAGGCATCGTGGTGCCCGAGGAGGCTGTCCAGACTTGGGAAGGACAGGACGTGGTGTTTGTCCGAACTCAAAAAGGTTTCGTGGCCCGACCGGTCCTCGTTGGTGCTCGCGCCGCCGGGCGCGTCGAGGTCGCCTCGGGCCTCCGAGCTGGCGAAAGCATCGTGGTCAAAAACGCCTTCCTCCTGAAAGCCGAACTCGCCAAGGGCGAGGCGGAAGAAGATTAGAGGAACAGAAGCATGATCGCTTGCCTCATTTCCCTCGCGGTAAGGGGACGCTGGTATGTCGTCGCCCTTACCCTGATCATCGCCGCTCTCGGCTTGTGGCAACTCACGAAGCTTCCCGTCGACGCTGTTCCGGACGTTACGAACAAGCAGGTCCAGATCAACACGGTCGAGTCTTCGCTCTCGCCCGTCGAGATCGAGAAACGGGTCACATTCCCGATCGAAACCGCGCTCGCCGGCATCCCAGGCCTCGAGACGACCCGGTCCCTTTCGCGTAATGGGTTCTCGCAGGTGACGGCGGTGTTCACCGACCGCACCGACCTCTATTTCGCCCGCCAGCAAGTCGCCGAGCGGCTGGCTCAGGCCGGCGCCTCGCTCCCGGCAGGGGTGCAGCCACAGGTCGGGCCGGTCTCTACCGGGCTGGGCGAGATCTTCATGTACTCGGTCGAATTCGCCCGTCCCGGCCCGAACGCCCGGATACGCGATGGCGCACCCGGATGGCAAACCGATGGCGCCTATCTCACGCCGGAAGGCGAGCGGCTCGCTGACGCGGTCTCCCAGGCGGCCTACCTACGAACCGTCCAGGATTGGATAATTCGGCCGCAGTTGCGCACGGTCAAAGGCGTGGCCGGCGTGGATTCCATCGGCGGCTATGAGAAACAGTACCTCGTCGAACCCGACCCCGCGAAACTGGTCGCTTATGGCGTCTCTTACGCCGATCTTGGGAAAGCGCTCGAAGCCGCCAATTTGTCTGTCGGCGCTAACTTCATCCAGCGCGCGGGCGAAGCCTACTTAGTGCGCGCCGATGCGCGGGTGCGGCGGCTCGACGAGATCGCAGAGGCCGTGATCGCCACCCGGGACGGCGTCCCCGTTCACGTCAAGGATGTGGCGGCGGTGCGGATCGGCGGCGAACTGCGGACCGGCGCGGCCAGTAAGAACGGCCAGGAGGTCGTCGTCGGCACGTCGCTCATGCTGATCGGCGAAAACAGCCGCACAGTGGCCAAGGCCATAGGCGAGAAGCTGGAGCAGGTTAAGGCCTCCCTTCCCCCCGGGGTGGTCGTACACACGCTTCTCGATCGGTCCGCGCTGGTGAACGCCACCATCGGCACGGTCGAGCGCAATCTGACGGAAGGGGCGCTGCTCGTTGCGGCAACGCTCTTCCTGTTGCTGGGCAACGGCCGCGCGGCGCTGATTGCGGTGCTGGTCATCCCCTTTTCCTTCCTGATGATGGCCATCGGCATGAACGGGCTGAAGGTGCCCGGGAATCTGATGAGCCTGGGAGCGCTCGACTTTGGCCTGATCGTCGACGGCGCGGTGATCATCATCGAGAATTGTCTTCTGAGGCTTGCCCACAAACAGGAGCACCAGGGCCGCCTGCTCAGTTTGCCAGAAAGGCTGGAGACTGTGCTCCACGCCACGCAAGAGATGATCCGGCCGACCGTCTACGGTCAGGCGATCATCTTCTTGGTGTTCGCGCCCTTGCTGACGTTCACGGGGGTCGAAGGGAAGACCTTCTATCCGATGGCGGTCACCATCATGCTGGCGCTGGCGGCGGCCTTCATCCTGTCGCTGACCTTCGTCCCCGCGATGGTCGCCATCCTCATGCGCGGCAAGGTGGCTGAAAAGGAGGTCAAAGCGGTTCAAGCGGTGAAGGTTCGCTATGAGCCTATCCTGCGTCGCGCGCTTCTGCGGCCCTGGCCGTTCATCGGCGGCGGCTTGGCGGTCTTTGTGGTGGCGGCGGGGATCTTCACGACGATCGGCCAGGAATTCATTCCGACCCTCGACGAAAAGAACGTGCTTCTCGGTTCCTTGCGGATTCCCTCCACGGCGATGGAGCAGTCTCGCGACATGCAGTTGCACGTCGAACGCGCCGTCACGACCCTGCCGGAGGTGGAGATGATGTTTTCCAAGACCGGCACGGCGGAGATGGCCGCCGATCCGATGCCGCCCAATCAGTCCGACGGCTTCGTCATCCTGAAGCCGCAGAAGGACTGGCCCAAGGGGGTACATTCGAAATCAGAAGCGGTCGAGCGCATCCTCGGTAAGGCCGAGCCGTTGCTCGGGAACAACTACGAGGTCACCCAGCCGATCCAGATGCGGTTCAACGAACTGGTCGCTGGGGTGCGCGGCGACGTCGCCATTAAGCTTTACGGCGACGATCTGGAAAAGATGAGCGCCGCAGCGGCTAAAATCGGCGCCACGCTTGGATCCATCCCGGGCGCGTCAGGGGTGCGGGTGGAACAGACTTCCGGCGCGCCCACGCTCGATGTCCGGTTCGACCGGGCCGCGATCGCGGGCTATGGCCTGACCGTCGAAGACGTTGCCGATACGCTGGCCAGCGCGCTCGGCGGCCGCGAGGCGGGCAATGTCTTCGAAGGGGATCGCCGCTTCGACATCGTTGTGCGCGTACCCATGGCCGAGCGGAACGACATCGAAGCCCTGGGAGCAATGCCGGTCATGTTGTCCGGCGGCGAAGGTCAAGCGCGCCAGTCGGTTCCGATGCGCCAACTCGTGGAGTTCCGCTTCACCGACGGCCTCAATCAGATCAGCCGCGAGGACGGAAAGCGGCGCGTCGTCATCCAGGCCAATGTTCGCGGCCGCGATGTCGGTTCCTTCGTGACCGAAGCACGCGACAAGGTGGCGGCCGTTCCGCTTCCGCCGGGCTCGTGGATGGTCTGGGGCGGACAGTATGAAAATCTCAAGGCCGCGACGGCGCGACTTTCGATCGTGGTTCCGCTGTGCTTCCTGGCGATCTTCCTCATCTTGTTCTTGGCGCTCGGCGGTTTCTGGCCAGCCTTGGCCGTTTTCGCCGCCATTCCACTGGGGTTGTCGGGCGGTGTCTTCGCCCTGGCCCTCACGGGGATCACCTTTTCGATCTCCGCGG
>Ga0164241_10000777_pt1 | contig 48302 bp, 34 predicted proteins | sample OricomyardsoilBY_FD_108780 | JGI IMG/M metagenome (GOLD analysis project Ga0164241, IMG submission 108780) | Backyard soil microbial communities from Emeryville, California, USA - Original compost - Back yard soil (BY) | ecosystem: Environmental > Terrestrial > Soil > Unclassified | place: USA... | reverse complement strand
GGGGGGGGGGGGGGGGCGGGGGTTCCCCCGGTCGGGGGGCGGGGCGGGGGGGGGGGGGGCAGGTTTTTTCCGGGGGGGGGGGGGGGGGGGGGGGGGGGGGGGGGGGGGGGGGGGGGGGGGGGGGGGGGGGGGGGGGGGGGGCGCCACGACGGGCGCCGGCTGGGCATGACAACCCGAGACGCCTCCTGCCATCAACGATGCGGCCAAAACCCACAGCCAGAATTTAGGGGCCAAAACGCCCTTCACAAAAGCACAGATCAGCGGACGGCGCGCGCTCGAACGTGGCGGTGACCGCTTCTCGAGCCGCTCGGGCCGTTCGGCTCAGCGGGCGGGCTCGGTCCGACTTGCCAGACCCGCCCCGTCGGGTTACGCCTCCGCCGCCTACAGAGCCCCGCGAGGGGAGGTGGACTGTCCACCTTGGGAAGTCCGGTGAAAATCCGGCACGGAGCCGCCGCCGTAACCTGAGTATCCGCTGCCAATGAGACCAGTGAGGGTCCGGAATCCCGGATGCTCGCGAAGGTGGCACGCGGATGAGAGGGAAGTCGGAAGACCAGTCTGCCGGCGCGCCGAAGCGACGCGAAAGTCGCTCCGGCGCCGTCCCACCACGGAGCGCGAGCTCGCTCGGGAGTCCACATTGGTCCGCTCATGCGGGCGCTCGTTCGGCGCCCTCCTCTCGGTTCTTCTGTCTTCGGCTTGTAGTTCCCCGGCTTCCGACGCTGCGGGATCGAACGCCGACCACGCGTGTCCGTCGCGCTTCGCGACCACGGTCGAGTCGTTCACTCCGGGACCGGGGCCGGACTTCGGTCAGGCGGATTTGCCCGACATCGTGTTGGGGGCGCCCAAAGGTGCAGGCGCGGTCAACGGCTCTTTCGACGTCGTGACCCTCGGCAACGGTGGTTCAATTACGCTCGGCTTTGCGCCAAGTTCGATCGTCGATGGTCCGGGTCCAGACTTCATCGTGTTCGAGAACCCGTTCTACGTCAGCGGTGATCCGGAGGCGCCATTCGCCGAACTCGCGACCGTCGAGGTCAGCGAGGACGGCGAGCATTTCGAGGCATTTCCGTGCACGGCTACGGAAGCGCCCTACGGCGAGTGCGCCGGGTGGCATCCCGTGTACGCCAATCGTGACACGAACGAGATCGATGCTACCGACCCCGAAGTCGCAGGTGGGGACGCCTTCGATCTTGGCGAGCTCGGTCTGACGCAAGCCCGCTACGTGCGAATAACCGACCGCGCGGACCTGACCGGGTTGAACGGTACGTTCGATCTCGATGCCGTCTCGATCGTACACGCGGCTTGCCCATGATTCGCGCTCGGTTCGTCGGTGCGCTGCTCGGCTCGTTTTGCTCGTTGCTCGGGGCGTGCGGTGCGCCTCGAGTCACGCCCGATACCCAGGGGGTTTCGGTGAAGCCAGGGCCGTGCGGGCGCGGGCTCGTGGTCATAGAATCCGACTATCAGTCGAGCAACGTCTCACTGCTCGACTTCGACGGGCGAGTGTTGTCCGAGTCGCTGCTCAGCTCGAGCACAGCGTCGTCGGGTTTCGGTGTTCAGCTGAGCGGCGATGTCGTTGCGCCGTCCAGCCAGCAAGACGGGGCTGAAATCGTGCTGATCGACCGCTACCCAGCGGGTGTACTGCGCTTCGTCGAACTCGCCAGCGCGCGCGTCACGGCCGAGCTCTCGGTGGCAACTGGATTTCGAGCCAATCCACAGGACTACTTACGGCTCACTCCTGAGCGTGCCTACGTCGCTCGCTATGAAGCCAACGCGAACGCGGGTCGAGAGGCGTGGGACGACGGTGCCGATATTTTGGTCGTCGATCCGAGCGTGCCGGCGATTACCGGTCGTATCGACCTCGCCGAAGCACTCGCCGGTGAGCCTGCGCGATTCTCCGCGCATCCCGCGCGTCTGCTGAACGTCTCGGGCCGAGTCTTCGCGCTGCTCGCCGCTTATGCGAATGACTACGCGAGTGGAACCGCGTCGCGTTTGGTCGAGCTCGATCCCGCGACGGATTCTCTGCTTTCGACATTGGTGCTCGAGGGACTGCGCGGTTGCACTTCGCTCGCCGTATCGCCAGACCAAAAGACGCTGGCCGTCGCTTGCACGGGCGATGATCTCCGAAGCAAGCAACCCAAGCTCGATGGCTCTGGCCTTGCTCTGCTCGATATCGAGAACACGCCGCAACTAGCGCGGCGCTTCGACGCCGCTGAGTTGGGGGACGCCGTGCTCGGGTTTGGCCTAGCGTACGCGACACCCGAGAAGCTGCTTTTCAGTACTCTCGGCCACTTCGACGACTCTGGAGCCCCGGCGGCACAGGATGCATTGCTGCGCTTGGACACGAGTTCCGGGCAGGTCGAAGAACTGCTGCGGTCCGACGGCGAGCCATTCACGCTCGGCGGTGCGCAATGTGCAGTCCCGTGCGGCGTGTGCTTTGCGACCGACGCCAAACGTGCTGCCGGAAGCGTGCTGCGCTTCGTGGTCGACCCTGACGGCAACTTTGCTCCGCCGAAAGCGATTCGCGCCGAGACGCGCGTGGGCTTACCGCCGCGTTACCTGGGCGTGTTCTGAGTCTCGTTCGTCGCTGGACCGGGCGCAGCGGGCAAGCTCGGGGCCGCTTGCGCGTTTGACGGCGCAGTCAGCGAAGGGGCAGCGCTTTCACCCGGACGATCGCCCTCGGTGACTTCCGGATCTTGCAGGTCACCTTCGGCCTCTTGATCGTGGTCATGGTCGTGGTCGCGGCTGTTGGTCTTACGCGGTGCTTCGCCCGGACCCGCGTAGTCGACCCAGTAAGTGTTGGCGTCACGCACGTCGAGGTGCACGAACGAAGAATTCGGATAAAAGCCGACGCCCACCGAAGTCAGCGTGCGCAGGTAGTCGCGCAACGTCACGTTGTCGACGCCCGGAATGCTGAAGTCGACGGCGCGGCTCAGCTTGTGCCGAGAATCCTCATAGAAGGAGCGGGTTCGGTAGCCGCTCACGATGCGAATCGGGCGACTGCCGAAATGGCCGCTCACCTTCGCCAGCAGCTTGATTAGCCTGGGATCCGTTTCCGGGCGCGTGCCGGTTGCGCCGAACAGCTTCGACACTTCGGTCAGCGCCGTGGGCGTGACGTTGCCTTTCTTGTCGAGCGCATAGCCGCGGAAGTGTCCCGAATAGGTGAACAGATCCAGGTAGCCTTTGCCAACGCCGAGGTGAGGAAGCTTACCTTGGCGCGCGTAGTTGGCTTCGATTGTCGAAAGTGAATCTCCCGGACGTGGGACGAGCAACACTTGTCCGGCCCGAAGCTTCGCGCGACGCGTGATGCCGTTCGCCGCGCAGAGTGCGTCGACTGATACTTTGTAGCGTTTGGCGATCGACTCCAGGCGCTGTCCCGAATACACCTTGTGTTCGCGCGGACCGTCGTCGTCGCTGTCGCTATCCTGATCCTTGTCGTCCTTGTCCTTGCGGGTCGATGCAGGGACTACGGCATCACTTGGGTGCTGTGGCGGGTACAGCGTACGAGCGCGAGTGCCATCCGGATCGTCGAGGCCAGGGATAGTCAATTTATCACCCGGCTTGAGCCGCGCGTTCTTCGAGAGGCCGTTCGCCGTGCGGATCGCCTCGACGCTGACGTTGTAGCGTTTTGCGATCGAGGTCAGCCGCTGACCCGCATAAACCACGTGGAATCGCTGAGGCTCACCGCTCTCGCGCGCACCAGCAGGGGCGGCCAAGAGCGCCCCGATTAGAGTCAAAAGCGCAAAGCGACGGCGGTGGGATTCAGGCATCAGCGGGTTGGCAGGCAAGGGCGGGCGTGCGACGGACCGTGGGGAGTTCGGGTTGTAACTCGTATCTCATACGGATCCACTGCAGTTTGCGTATAGCCAAAAGGAAACGATGCCCGGCTCCGCTCCACCTGTAAGCCGCGAGCCTGCAAACGGCAAAATTTGGGTTTCTGGGGTGCGAGTTCGCTGCCTGTACGCAACTGAAACGGCCCCTGCCCGACTCCTTGACAGCGCAAAATTACAAAGCTGACTATCCCACCTCGGAGGGCGCGCTCCCGCCGAGCTCCGAAGCTTGAAATTCTCATGATATTCCGCACACCTTTGCTGGCCTCACTGATCGCGTGCGCCGCTTTCTCGCTACCAAAGCTCGCCCGAGCCGAGCCAAGCTCGGCAGAAATTTCCGCCGCCAGACATGCGTTCGAGGAGGCACTGGTCGCGGAAGGCGAGCAGCGCTGGACAGATGCTGCGCAGAATTTGCGTCAAGCAATCTCGGTCAAAGATACGCCGGGGCTCCGCTTTCATCTTGCGCGTTGCGAAGCAGAGCTCGGGCGTTTGATCGAGGCCTCCCTCGAATACGACCGAGCAGAAGAGCTCATTGCTCGCGGTATCAAGGCGCCGGACGTGCAAAAACTCTTGGGCCCGGCGCGTTCAGACTTGCAGCAGCGTGTTCCTCGGCTGACTTTGGAAGTCCCTGCGGATGTGCAAGTGCCGCTGATCACTGTGGATCGGCAGCCGCTCACGGCGAGTGAACTTGCGCTCGGTGTGCCGCTCAATCCCGGCTTGCATCAAGTGCGCGTGCAGGCTGCCGGGCGGCGTCCGTTCGAGCGCGCGCTGAACATAAAGGAAGGCGATAGGATTGCGTTGTCGGCGGTCCTGCCCGTTGCAGCACCGCCGGGCGGGCCGAGTGACGCCAGTGCAAGTTCGGAGGCCGCAGCGGGGCCAGCCAGCTCGAACGGCAGCGAAGCTCCTCGGTCCGAAAAAAGCCGCTCATCGTCGACCAAGCTGTATTTGATGATTGGTGAATCAGTGCTGACCGCGGTAGGGCTGGGCGTTGGTATCGGCTACGCCGTAGCGCGAGGGTCTGCAACTGATCGTGCCAACGCCGCTCTCGAGCAGCTCGAACTCGCTGCGCCCGGAAACCCGACCGCTTGCTCGACGCAAGAGCCGAGCGCCGCCAGCCTCTGTTCCGACCTGACCACGGCGCTACACGATCACGATCGAGCGGCGCACCTGTCTCAAGCCGGGTTCATTACTGCGGGAGTCGGCGCGGCTGCGCTATTGACGACCTGGCTCGTGTATCCAAGTCCGCGTCCGCGAGCGTCGGGGCTCAGCGTGCTGCCGGTGGCGGGCTTGGGGCGCCTCGGCGTTATCGGTCGTTTCTAAACGCCGGAGTCTGCTCGGACCTGCAAACGCGAAGCCGGACTATTTCGCGGTCTGTCCGGCTCGGCGGGTGCGACGCGTTTCAGCGGTCGAACGTGTTTCAGCGGGCGAAGTACTGCGTGGCGCGCTTCTGCCCCTTGGTTTTCAGGGCTTTCTGCGCGATCAGCTTTTTCACAGGCAGGTTGAGCTCTTTCGTCACCGTGCCCATGCCTGCGGCAATTTGCTCGATGCGCTGACCTGCGTTGCCCTTTACGTAGTCGAGCAGGCGCCCTGTGAGACGCTCAATCTCACCCGGGTCGCGCTTTTGTCCCTTCTCGCGACGCCCACCGCCACGCACGGGAGCGGCCGAGGCGGCAGCGCGACCGGGGCGGCCAACGCGGCGCGGGGCGGCCCCGCCACCGAGCGCGTCGCGCACGGTTTCCATCGCAGAGTCGCGAATTAGAGCGCTGAGCTCCTCGGCGAATGCTTCGACGCGACTACGGATACGATCGTTTACTGAGTTCTTTGCCATGGCGGGTGAATATTCAGTGTGCAATCTCCTGTCAACTCATAAGCGCAGTCGAATCTTTGTGTGGCAGTCTGACGCAATCTGGCTGTCTAACATGCTTGCCATACGTGCACGGCATCACTTCGATTTGTTGCGGATCGCCACGCGGCAAGATCGAAAAGCGCTCGAACTAACGAGCAGGTCGAACGCAGCCCGGATTCTGCTGACGGATACCGAATTCCGTTCGCCGAGACATCCACCCGTATACTGAGCCATGCGGCACACACATCCGTGGTTCTGCGGACACAGCTTCGCCGCGGAATATCCAGGAAAAGGCCAGGCTGCGCCCGGTTTGGCATTTGGCTCGAGGATTGCTGTTCGAGTTGCCCGACAGGGCGTCACACTCGACGTCGCCAGAACGACAGACCGACGGAGCCTGTGAGCCCCGAACACGGAGTATTCAAATGACCATATCGAAGCGCGGTATTCAGATGGTGGCAGTGTCAATGAGCGTTGTCAGTCTGCTGACTGCGGGGAGTTCGCTCGCGTGCGGTGGCGATTGGTACCCCGAAGTACAAATCGATCCACGCATTCGGGGGGTCGCTGAGGCCGAAAACGCGCTGGCCAAAGGCAACTACGTTGCGGCGGCCGGAAGCGTTGTGCGCATGATACCGCACATCGAGCGGCTACGGCCCAAAACAGACCCGTTGCTGATCCGCGCGGAGCGCGTGTTGGCAGTTGCGATCGCGCGCGAAAACGGCCGGCTCGCGCTCGAGCGAGAGGTGCCCGCCGAAGTGCTCGGTCATTGGTTGGGGAACAGCAAGGTCGATCAGGACAAGAATCTCGCCTGGTCCGTGGGCGCATTGCGCCGCGAAGTCTGGGCGCACAAGGATGATCCGGGCTTGATGACGGACCTCGGAGAGGCGTTGTCCAAGCTCGAAGGCAGCCAGGACGAAGCGCGCACCGTCTTGGAATCTTTGGCGGCCCGTGACCTGATCGGCTCGGCTCAGGGATACAAAGCGCTCGCCGAGCTGCGCCAACTAAAGGGGGATGAAGCGGGACAGAAGCTCGCAATGAAGCGCTGCGAAAGCCTGGCTTCGACCAGCAAGATCTGTGAGTCGAGCGCTCCGCGCGCAAGTTGAGGAGCGGGTCAGTGGTTGCCAGACATTGGCTTCGGTGCTTGCCGTTGTTGCTGATGGCCGTCGTCGTCGGCGCGTGCGCGCCGAGCGGGTCACGGCGGGCACATGAAAATCGTCTGGTCACCGCTGCCTCCGTCGTGCCGTCGGCGCAAAAAGAGTTCGCTCCCGCGCCAACGGGTGACGCCGTGCGTGGGCGCGAACTCGTCGGACGCTTCGAGTGCAATCGTTGTCACGAGGGAACAGGTCTTGGTTCTGCGCCGCTCGCAAAAAATTGCTTCTCCTGTCACGAGCAGATCATCACCGGCAAATTCCCAGTGAGCGCTGCGGCCCTAGCGCGATTTCGCCCGCATGTGATGAGCGCGCGCGAAGCGCCGTCGCTGATTGCGCTCGGCGCGCGTTTGGAAGAGCGCTGGGTCGTGGAATACCTGCTTGCGCCGCGCGATCTCCGCCCGAAGCTCACTTCGACGATGCCTCGGCTGGCGCTCGACCGCGCTCAAGCAACGGACATCGCCGCCTATCTGACTGCCGATGGCGTGACGCGAAGCGCACTATCGGCCACAAGTGGCAATCCCAGTCGCGGTCGCGAGCTGATGGATCAAAAGGGATGTGCCCTATGCCATTCCTTCAGCGGAGTGCCGCCGTTCACCGGAAGCGAGGTGCCGGTCGAGAGCGAACCCGCGCGCGCCGCCGCGCTGGCTCCGGATTTGCGCTTCACTCGCGATCGGTTTCGTGCGGAGCGGCTGGTTGCGTTCTTATCGAACCCCAAGGCAATCAAGCCGGACACCCGCATGCCGAACTTCGACCTGACTGACAGTGAAGCCGCTGACATCGCAGCCTATATCCGCGACACGCCGCTCTCGCTCGAACCAGAAGCGCCGTTCGTGCGCCTACCGCTCCTGACACGACGAGTGTCGTTCGAGGAAGCGAACCGACGTGTGTTCTCGCGCACCTGTCATCATTGCCACACTGACGCGCAATCCGCCGGCGGGGATGGTGGCCCTGGCAACACTGGCGGTTTCGGCTTCGCGCCGCGCGGGATCAGCTTTTCGTCGCACGCGTCCGTCCTAGCGGGCTATCTCGACGAGAAGGGCGAGCGGCGGAGTCTGTTCGAGCTACTTCCGGATGGCACGCCGCGGTTGGTGGCCGCGTTGTTTGCGCGACATGACGAGGCACGCTCACTACCGAGAACGGGTGTGAGAGGTATGCCGCTCGGCCTCCCTCCCTTGTCTGCGGAAGAGATTCAACTCATCGAGAGTTGGGTGGCACAAGGTAAACCGCTGTAAGTTCGCGCATCCTTTGACAGAGCTGGAAGCCTCACGTTAACCTCTCGAGCGCGGTGGGAGTGCTGAACGCGAAGGTTCGAGTGATGCGGCGCAAGCGGTCTCGGTTGAGTGTGGGTTTGTCGGTTTCTATCGTTTCTCTATCCGTATTGGCGACTAGCTGCGGGAGTAACGATATCGATAACCTGTTCACGTCTGGCGGTGGTGGCTCGACATCCGGCGGAGCGAGCAATCAAGCAGGCCATGGCGCGGGTCGCGCCGGAGCCGGCAATCGAGCGGGCAACGGAGGCGAGGCCGACGACGGCGGAAACTCCGGCGACTCAGGGGCCCGTGCGGATGGCGGCGGTGGCTCGAACGCAGGCTCTGGGGGCGAGCATGCAGGCAGCGCGGGAATTGCGGCAGGTGCGGGCGGTCGCGCTGGGAGTGGCGGCAGCGGCGGCACTGCTGGTCACGACGGCGGCGCAGGCAACGCGGGTAGCGCGGGCAAAGCCGGCTCTGGCGGCGCGGGAGGCGGTAGTGCCGGGGCCGCCGGCAATGCAGGCAGCGCCAACGCGGGGAGCGCGGGCACCGGTGGAGGTGGGGGCACCGCAGGCGGCGGTGGCAGTGCCGGCAACGCGGGCACCGGCGGCAGCAGCGGCACCGCAGGCGGCGGTGGAAATGCGGGCAGCGCGGGTAGCAGCGGCAGCGCAGGCAACGGTGGGAGCGGCGGCGCAGGCGGGGCATCGTGCCTCGACAACGCAGCGTGCAGCGCCAGCGAGTACTGCGCGAAAGCGGGCTGCGCCGCTCTCGCCGACGGCCATTGCACGCCGCGCCCCACGAGCTGTTCTGGCAAACAGGCCACCGTGTGCGGCTGTGACGGCATCACCTATCACGACCCGTGTTTGCTGCACGAAAGCGGTCAAAACAGCCTGAGCGAGGGCGAATGCGCCAAGGGAGCAGACACGACGCTCACCTGCACTTCGAGTGACGACACGGCGTGCACTGCCAGGGGCGGATTGTGCGCCTTCAAGGGCGAGGTCGCCTGCAGTATCCCAACCTTGAACAAAGGTGTGTGCTGGATCCTACCCGCCACGTGCCCGGGCAGTGATGATCAGAAGGCGCATTCGTGCAGCGCGCAGCCATCGTCGTGCACCAGCGAGTGCGCGGTGATCAAGAGCGGGCAAAACTACTCGCTTCTGCCGAGCTGCAACTGAGCTAACGTCGGCGCTGACGCGAGCGCCGCATCAAGGTGTTCGTTCATGGCTTTCGATCTCAGTATTCGTGATGTGCTGCTGCTCGACGGCAGCGGCGGGACTCCGCGCGTTACCGATGTGCACATTGAGGGAGAGCGCATCGCGTTCATTGGTAGCGCTCCGAGCGGTAAACGGGAGATCGCTGCGCGCGGGCGAGCACTCGCGCCGGGTTTCGTAGACGTGCACGCGCACGACGACGCGGCCCTGCTGAGCACGCCGAGCCTCGAATTCAAACTGCTGCAGGGCGTGACCAGCGTCGTGATCGGCAACTGCGGTTTCAGCCTCGCTCCGCTGATTGCCGGCGGCTCACAACCGCCCAGTAACGCCAGCCTTTTTCCTGGATTTTCCAGGCGCTTTGCCGACTTGGCCGCATATCGCGCCGCGTTCAGCGCCGCGCGCCCAGCGCTGAACGCGGTCAGCCTGATCGGCCACAACGCCATCCGCTCGCGAGTGATGGGTAACGAAGAGCGTGAGCCAACGAAAGACGAGCTCATACAGATGCGCGCTCATCTGCGTCGGGCACTCGAGCAGGGAGCTGCGGGCTTTTCGACGGGACTCATCTATCGTCCCGGCCGGGTAGCGACGACCGCGGAAATCATCGAAATCGCGCGTCCGCTCGCCGAATTTTCTGCCGTCTATGCGACGCACATGAGGAGTGAAGGCGATCGACTGTTGGAATCCGTCGAAGAGACACTCGACATCGCGCAGGCAATCGGTTGCAGCGCGCAGATCTCCCATCACAAGGCCGGTGGTCGCCACAATTGGGGCAAGGTCAAAGCTTCGCTGGCGCGAGTCGATCTCGCCAACCAGGCGGGTGCGGACATCACGCTCGACGTCTACCCGTACGTCGCCGGGAGCGGACCCATGGTCGAGTACTTCGATCCGGACAAGATCAACCTCGGCCTGGCTGAAATCGTTCAAATCGCCTCGTGCCCGGGTTGCCCCAGTTACGACGGTCGGCGTCTGACCGAGATTGCCGCGAGTGAGGGGCTCGGTTTGGCAGAGCTGGTCATCAAAATTCTAAATCTCCCGGGTGCGGAACGGACCGTCGTCATCTCGTTCTCGATGGCCGAAGCAGACGTCGAATCGAACTTGCAACACCCGCGGGTGATGGTGGGCTCCGACGGGCTGCCGAACCCCGAGGGCCGCCCACATCCACGCCTGTACGGCACGTTTCCCCGCGTGCTCGCCGAGTACGGACGGAAGCGTGGGCTGCTCACGCTCGAGGCTGCGATCGCGAAAATGTCGAAGCTACCGTGTGAACGTTTCGGTTTGCGCGATCGCGGCCGAATCGAGGTCGGAAGATACGCGGATTTGCTGCTGTTCGACCAAGATACCATCGCTGATCGCGGGACTTACGCTGACCCCAAACAACACCCAATCGGTATCGACTTGGTGTTGGTCAATGGCGCGGTAGCAGCAGAAGGTGGGAGAACGACCGACGTTCGCGCAGGCCGCTTGTTACGTTTCAAAGAGTGACAATGCTCGTCGCAAATGCCGCTGTGTGAGACACTAATGTGAGCATCCGGGTAATCCAACGCTGGGTGTGTCCGTTAGATCGTGCGGTACCCCCTTATGGCAGATCCTCGAATTCCCGTGGCCGGGCGCTATGCGTTTGCCGGCGCGCTGAAAAACAGTCAAGCGCTCGAACGCTGGGTTGGTGTCGAGCAAGACAGTGGGCGGCGCGTGGTGTTGGCCGTCGCCGACGCCGGTCGTCTCGCAACCCTCGATTCAGCTCGAGGTGTCAAACATCGCCACCTCACGTCGGTGCTCGAGATTGCACGCGACATCGACGCGGGCAGCCTTCCGAGCGGTCAGCCGCTGCGGGCTGGCTTCGGTGTCGCGGTTGCCGAGTTCGTGCCTGGCACCACGCTCCACAGTGACCTGGCGCGTGGCGGGATGAATGCGGCCAAAGCCGTCGCCTGGACTCTGCGCGTCGCTGACGCGCTACTTGCGTTGCATGGCGCCGGCGGGGTGCATGGCGCGCTCTCACCCCGGAGTGTGATTGCAGTGCCCGAAGGGCGCGCGATTGCGCCGGTTCTTTCGCAATTGGTGGCTCCGGCGATGGGTGCCTATTGCCCTCCTGAGCGCTTGAAGGGATCGGCCGAGACCGCGCCGGACGACGTTTGGGCGTTGCATGCGACGCTGTACGCGGCGCTGACGCGGCAAGCGCCGTACAACGCGCCGACGCGCGACGCTCTGCTCAAGCAAATGCTTTCTGGACGCCCGAAGCCCTTGTCTGCGTTCGGCATCGATGAGCCGTCGCTACAGGAGATTTTGGATCGCGGTCTCGCGTATGAAAAGCGCGTACGCGTCACCGAGCTACCCGAGATGATTGCCTCGCTCGACGGCTGGGAGCGCGATCCACGCGCCATGCCGCCAAAGCGGCAGATCGCACCGCGGCCCGCCACGCGCCCATTGGCGGCGATCGTCACTGGGCCCAAGGATCGTGACGACGGCATCGTCATCGACGGCGCGAGTTTGGCCGACGACGAGGGCAGCGAGCTCGAATCCAAGCTGCCGGCTCCGTTGCCTCCGCCACTCGCGGCACCGCTGCCTGCGCCCGTTGCGGCACCGCTATCCGCGCCAAAGCTGCCCCCTGCTCCAAAGCTGCCCGCGGTCGCGGCGCCCCCCGCGCCCTCGTCACCCATCGCTGCCGCGCCGCTGGTCTCCGAGCCCGAAGTGCCGCTGCACGAGGCAGCCGGCATGGGCGGTCGGATGACGCCAAGTGGCGTTTCGATGGCTCGCGCCGTGCCCAAGCCGGTGCCCAACCTGCTGAAGCGTATCTCGATCAATCCCTTCGAACGAAAGCGCTCCGTCTGGCCGTTGCTGGTGATCGCCGCGGTGGTCGGTGGTGCTGGTGTTTACTTGGCGATCGCCCCGGATGCACCGGCGCCGCAGCCGCAGAAGCAAGCTGCAGCGCCCGCCGCGGTGGTTCCGAAAGCGCCTCAACCCGAGCGACCCAAGCTGAGCCCCGCCGAACGACGCGACCAGTGTGTTGCCTCGTATTTCGATTCCGGGTCGTTCGAAGCGAGCCAGAATTTCGCGTTCGTTTGTGACGACGGCGATTTTCGAGACATCACGAGTCAGCTACAGCGCTTGGTGCGTCCCGCCGCCGCAACGACGGACGCCAGCGCGCGTTCTTCCGGTCTCGATTGGTACGAGCTGCCCGCGACGGCGATCATTCGCAAGTCATGTTGCGAGGCGGCAACGCCCGTCACGTTGCCGCAGACGCCGGGTTGGTGCGAACAATTGCAAGGCGTGGTCCGCCGCATCGCGGAGGACAGCAGCAAAGCCGGTGATTTGGCGCCGGCAACCCGTGGCTTCGACAAGGCCGTCGCATGCCTATTCGCGAACCGTGTGGGCAAGGTGTACGGCTACGATAAAGCGCCCTCGCCCGCCAATCGGGAGGCGTTCCAGCAATTTTTGAGCCGAGCCGCGATCAGCGAAGCGCGGCGATAGTACTATCGGGCGCCCATGCCCAAAATCGTTGTGCTCGACGGATACGCCGCAAATCCGGGCGACAATCCCTGGTCACCGCTGGCCGAACTCGGTGAGCTCGTCGTTTACGACCGCTCGAGCCCGAGCGAGGCGATCGCGCGCGCGCGCGACGCGGAGATCGTGCTCGTCAACAAGGCGCAGCTCTCGCGTGAAGCGTTCGCGCAATTGCCGCTCCTGCGGGGCGTGAGCGCGCTCGCCACCGGTGTCAACACGGTCGACTTGGACGCCGCGACCGAGCGCGGCATCGCCGTCAGCAACGTCCCTTCCTACAGCACTGCCAGCGTCGTGCAACATACGCTCGCGCTGCTCCTCGAGCTGTGCAACCGCGTCGGTTTGCACGACAGCTCGGTGCACGCTGGGGATTGGGTGCGCGCAGTCGACTATTGCTATTGGAAGAGCCCGCTTTTGCAGCTCGAAGGCAAGCTGCTCGGCATCGTCGGATACGGTGCGATTGGCCGCGGCGTCGCGGCTGCTGCGCGCGCGCTCGGCATGGAAGTCTGCGCGGCGCAGCTGAGCTCCGGCAACGCGGTCGGCGCAGATTCGATCCCGCGTTTCGCGCTCGATGAGCTCTTTCGTCGTGCCGACGTGATCTCGCTCAGTTGCCCACTCACGCCGGAAACTCGGCAGCTCGTGTCGAGCGCGCGCCTCGCGCTGGTGAAGCCGAGCTGCTTGCTGATCAACGCTGCGCGCGGTGGCCTGATTGACGAAGCCGCGCTCCATGCAGCATTGGCGAGCGGTAAGCTCGCGGGTGCTGCAGTCGACGTGCTTTCGTCGGAGCCACCGAGCGCCGACAATCCGTTACTTTCAGCGCCCAACTGCGTCATTACGCCGCATGTCGCGTGGACCAGCTTGCCCGCGCGCCAGCGCTTGCTCGCGATCACCGTCGACAACGTGCGTGCGCTCTTGGCCGGCAGTCCAATCCACGTCGTCAATCCGCGTTACGCCGAGCATTCTCGCTAATTTCGAGCATCGAGAGTGTGGCGATCGCTGTCCCGCATCGCACCTCGTTCGGGCACTGTGTTCCTCCCGCTTCGTGGCTCGCGAAGCCAGTCGTCCCTCGACGCCGAAGGCTGCGACGCTGAACGACATCGTCGGTGACCATCAAAAAATAAGACGAGCCTCGCCGTTTGGCTAGCTGGTTGGGTTAGCCTCCGCGCTTGCCATGTCGGCCGCGCTTCCTCTGCTCATTCTGCAAGCGTGCGTGATCATCGTCGTGTCGCGACTGGTCGCGTGGCTCGCTCGTCGATTCGGTCAGCCAGCGGTGATCGCGGAGGTGATCGCGGGGATATTACTGGGCCCATCTTTGTTCGGACGCGTGGCGCCGGACGCTTTCCACGCGTTGTTTCCCAAGGCGTCGATGCCGGCGCTGTCACTGATCAGTCAGTTCGGGCTGATATTCTTCATGTTTTTGATCGGGCTCGAGCTCGATCCGAAATTGTTGCGCGGACGCGGCAAAACCTCGTTTGCGATCAGCGCGGCGGGCATCTGCGTGCCGTTTGCACTCGGCAGCTTGGTCGCGCTGCAGATTTACGAAGCGGAGGCGGACGCCGGGGTTCCACGCCTCTCGTTCGTGCTGTTCATGGGCATCGCCATGAGCATCACCGCCTTTCCCGTGCTGGCGCGGATCTTGGCCGAGCGCCACTTGATCCGCACCAAATTGGGCTCGATCGCGCTAGCGTGCGCCGCGGCGGATGACGTGACGGCTTGGTGCTTGCTCGCGGTCGTCGTTTCGGTCGTCAACGCCAAAGGCGCGAGCGGCGCGCTGGTCACGGCCGTAGAAGCGCTCGCGTTTGCGGGCGGGATGCTGTTCTTGGTACGCCCGCTCTTGGCGCGTTTGGCTGCGCGTATCACCACTCGTGAGAACCTCACCCAAAACGTAGTCGCGCTCACCTTCGTGCTCCTGCTCATCTCCGCGCTGATGAGCGAGGTGATCGGGATCCACGCACTGTTCGGCGCGTTCTTGTTCGGCGCGATCATGCCGCGTCAAGGGGACTACGCGCACGCGCTCGCCGAGCGTCTGGAAGACTTCGTGGTCGTCGCGCTCTTGCCCCTGTTCTTCGCGTTCAGCGGTTTGCGCACGCAATTGGGCCTCCTGTCGGGGTCGAGTGATTGGCTGCTCTGCTTTGGCTTGACTGTGGTTGGCTGCATCGGCAAATTCGGCGGCAGCTTTGGGGTAGCGCGGCTCAGCGGCATGGGCACGCGCGACTCGGCGGCGCTCGGCGTACTGATGAACACACGCGGCTTGATGGAGCTCATCGTGCTCAATATCGGGCTCGATTTGGGCGTCATCTCGGCGAAGATTTTCACGATGATGGTGATCATGGCGCTGGTCACGACGATCATGACCACGCCGCTCTTGCAACTGTTGGCGCCACGCTCTTTCGAACCCGGCAGCTCGGTCAGGGGCGATGCCGTGCCGGTCGCACCGAAGCACTTATTGCTCTGCGTCGGTGACGCCAGCATGGGACCTGCGATGGCGCTTTTGGCAGTCAGTTGCGCTGGCGGGTCGCGCGACAGTGGTAGTGCCGTGCTGCATCTCGAGCGCCCGCGCGATCGTACGTCGGCATATTTGGAGCCCGGGTCGAAGGGCGCCCGGCAATCGCGGGCAGCGGGGTTGCTGCCCGCGCTCGAGACCGCCACCGCTGCTGGCGTCGCGCTGGAATTCATCTCTTTCGACTCCATCGACCCCGCAGCCGATATCTGTGAAATCGCGCGCACCCGTCACTCGGACTACGTCGTGCTTGGGTTGCATCGGCCACTGCTGAGCAAAAATGCGTTTGGTGGAACCGTGGGGCAGGTACTCGAGAACAGCCCGGTGCCGGTCGCTCTGCTCGTCGATCGCGGCTTGTCTCGCGCGTTTGCGCGGGTTGGCCGAGAAAGCGGCAGCAAACGCGTCGTCGCGCCGCTGAGCGGAGGGAGCAGCGATACGCTAGTTTTGAATTTTGCCGAACAATTGCTCAGCGACGAGGCAGTGTCGCTCGAAGTGGTCGTGCTCGAGTCGAAACCGGCGGAAGCGTTGCTCGCGGCCGGAGTCGAAACGTTGCGGACCAAGCACGCCGGGCGCGTGCAATTTCGTACTAGTGAAGCAAAAGCGAGCCCAGCTGCGCTGCGTGATTGCGCCGCAGGGGCCGACTTGGTCGTGCTCGCCCTGGCGCCGGTTTGGGGGCTGGACGTCGATCGCGGCGGTGCGGAATCGGGGCGCCTTTTGGCTGAATTTCCGGCCTCGCTGCTGGTTTTGCACGCGCGCACCAGCTGAGAGCTGGTGCGGCACTATCCGGCCTGACAGCAGCCCGCAGGACGCCGATCGGCGCAATCCTCAGCGTTTTTAACGCGCCAGACTTCGCGGGCGCAGCGGCTCGCGCAGCTCGTGATCGAGATCCCGCATTGGGGATCGCTGAAATCATAGCTCTCACGGCACGTCGCAGCGGGCGCATCATCGTCCGGGCCGTCGCAGCAGTTGCTCGGCGCACAAGATTTGCACTCGCACATCTTCGTCTGACTGATGCTCGAGCCCGGTTTGGGTGGCGGATGAAACACACCGGTCCCAAACAGTGGCCCTTCGGCGCGGGTGCCACTCGCGCAACCCGCTAAAATCACGGTCAAAGTAAAGGCAGGCACGAGTTCGCGGCCAAGGACAATGAGCATTTCTTTGTCTAGATCCGACACGAACCGAACCATCCAGCTTGGCTCATACTCTACGTTGCGCTCGCTGCGCCCATCCACCCGAGCGAGCAATTCACGATCTGTGTTGCGATTGCGAATCAGTATTGCATTCTCGCCGCGAGAAGCTTGGTTTCGTTGCCTGCTTGGGGCATTGTAAGAACTCGATGGTGGATTCGGATTTGCAGGCCTGGGAGGCATTCTTCACTGCGGCCGCCGATCCCTGTTTCTTGATCCTCGTCCAGCCAGACGGTCATTTCGTACTCTCACGCGTCAATGACGCTTGGGAATGCGCGACGGGAATTCCGCGCACGGTGGTTCTCGGCACCCGAGCCGACTCGCATCTTGCGCTGGAGAGCGCCGAGCTGGCGGTCGCTCGCATGACGGAATCCGTCATGCTGCAAGCGCCCTGTGAATACCAGGAAGAACTCGAGTTTCCCACGGGCCGGCGCACGTGGAAAACCCGCCTCGTCCCGTGGCAGGCGGGCGGGGAACAATACTTGGCGGGGTTTGCCAAGGACATCACGGATACCATTTCAGCCGAGCGCCACCGGGGCCTGCTCGAGAGCAAGTTGCTCGATGCCCAAAAGCTGGAGAGCTTGGGCATCCTCGCGGGCGGGATCGCGCACGACTTCAACAATCTGCTGACTGGCATCTTGGGCAACGTCAGCTTGATGCGTCTCGAACTCCCCGTCTCGAGCGCGCTGTGCGAGCACGTCGATCAGATCGAAGCAGTGACCATTCGCGCGGCTGACTTGTGTCGACAGCTGCTCGCGTACTCCGGCAAGGGGCGCTTCGTGGTTCGCCCGCTCGATCTGAGTGAAGTCGCCCGCCAGACCGCGCCTTTGCTGCAACTGTCGGTCGGAAAGAACGCGACGCTGCGACTGGATCTTTCGGACGATCTGCCACCGATCGACGCTGACGCCACACAGATGCGACAGGTCTTGATAAACCTTGTCGTCAACGCCGCCGAAGCGCTGGGCGAACGCGCCGGGGTGATTGGTGTCAGCAGCGGCATGCTGCACGCTGAGGGAGAGTACTTGCGCAACACGTTCTTGGCGCCCGAATTGGCAGAGGGCAACTACGTGTTCGTGGAGGTGAGCGACAACGGTTGCGGCATGGGCCCTGACACTCAAGCCAAGATCTTCGATCCGTTCTTTTCCACCAAGTTTACCGGGCGCGGTCTCGGTCTGTCTGCGGTGCTCGGGATCGTGCGCGGCCACAAGGGCGCAATCAAGGTCTACAGCGAGCTCGGTCGCGGCACGACGCTCAAGCTGCTTTTCCCCGCAATGAGCGATAAGGACGCGCGCGTCGCCCCTCCGGCGACGGCGCAATCTGCCCTGCAAAGGCGCGGCACGGTGCTCGTGGTCGATGACGAGGACGTCGTGCGCGGCGTGGCCGCGCGCATCCTCGGCAGCTACGGCTTCGACGTGATCTTGGCCAATGACGGCCGCGAGGGCGTGGCACGCTTCAGCGAGCGTCGCGACGAGATCGTGGCCATCTTGATGGATTTGACGATGCCGCAGATGGATGGCGTAGATGCGTTCCGCGAGATCCGTTCGCTGGATGAGGAAGTGCCTGTCTTGCTGATGAGTGGATACAACGAGCAAGATGCCGTCATGCGCTTCGCGGGCAAGGGTCTCGCCGGCTTTCTGCAAAAGCCGTTCACAGTAGAGATGTTGCGCGAGCGACTGATGAGCGTGTTGCGTTAGGCTCCAAGGATGCCGCGAGCTTGGCTCAACCCGGCGGGTGGGCTGCGCTACCACGTGCGGGCGCTCTGGGCGGGGCGCGACTGGCAACCTTTTCGGACCGCGCTCGATCGCTGGCTGCCGGTTTTCCACCGGCCCGCGGCGCGCGCGCTACTCGTGGGGCCGAGCGCTGGGTACACGTTTCCGGATGCATTTTTGAGCCGCTTTTCCGAGATTACCGTGTTCGAGCCCGACCCCATCGCGGCTGCGCTATTGGGTCGGCGGTTGCGGCGGCTCGGCGTCGACTTCCGCGTCGAGCGAGCGGATTGCTTGATTGCACCGTTGCTTCGCGGTGAGCGCGGACTTGCCGAATGGCTCCTCGCCGATCCCGCGGCGTGCCTGGTTTTCGGTAATGTCCTCGGACAAACGCGCTTTTTGGTGGAGGACCCGGACTTTGTGCGGTTCAAGTGCGCGTTTCGCGAACGGATCGTGCCGCTCTTGGCCGGGCGCGCGTGGCTCAGCTTTCACGATCGCTTGTCCGGAACCTTGGCGCCGCAATTCGAGCAGCCCTACACGGCGAGCTCTCGCTTGGACGACCAAGCCGTGTTGCGCGAGTTCTATGCTCGAGCTGCGGGCAGCGAGCAGCAGGAACTCTTCGATCACGAGAGCGAAGGATTTTTCCCGAGTGATTTGCCGCATAGCTACTTCCACTGGCAAATCGATCGCGCTCGGCACCACTTGATCGAGGGCGTGCTGTCCGGCGCGAGGAGCTGGCTCTGAGCGATGACGCGTGCTTCGCGCACGAAGTATGGTTCGCGCCGACAACGGTCGCTCGCAGCGCGCGTGGAATAGGGCGCGCTACGAGGTGCGTTGCTGGAGTGAGATCGCCCCTCTCCCAGAAATCGTACTCACGGGCGCGTGAGTGCTTCGAGCGCGCGGATCTTTTTCGCCCAGTACGCTTTCATCTGCTCGGCGGCGTCCGAGGTTTCGATGCGATTGTGCTGCACCGTGACTTGCGATTTCGACGGGCCCTTCTCGCAAAAATCCACGTCGATGCGGCTTGCGCCGCGGCCCCAGCGGGCGCGAATCGACTTCGACGCCGTGGCCTTGTGAATCGAAAAACGGTCATCCGCGAGCCATTTATTGCGTTCTGCGGGCTCGGCCCAAAACCGAAATAGCTTGGCCAACGGCAGCTCCAAGACCTTCGAGACGTCGACCTGGAAGCCGTCGTCCGTCGCGCTGTTGCCGTTCTTTCCGCGCGCCTGTTCGTAGGCCACGGTGACCATTTGCTGCCACCACGGGCCCACGCCGTGGCGTTGAGCGAGCACCGCCACGATCCCTTTGTGGTCGAGGTCTGCGGCGCCTGCAGCGTCTAGCAATGCAAACCACTGTGCCCACGATTTGCCGGTGCGCCGCGCGACCGCGTCACTGCTCACACCGACGGCTTGTTCGATCGGGCGAATCTTTGCGGGCGTATCGAGCACCACAGGCCGCTTGCCAGAGTCCGCCTTGGCCGCGGGCGCACCGTCGGATGCCGCTTTGGTGGAAGCTGATTTTGCGGGTGCGCGTTTTTCCGCAGCAGGTGTGCTCGGTGCGCCCTTCGCCGTGGACTTGCCTGCTTTGGGTTTTGCCGGCGCGGCTTCGTCGGCAAGGGCATCGCTCGCCACCGTCTTTTTAGCGACGGTCTTGTTCGCCACCACCGCTTTCACGGCAGGCGGCGCCTTTACGGCTGCGGCTTTGCTCGCTGCGGCCTTGGCTGGAGCCTGATTCGTCGTCGCTTTCTTCGCTGGGACCGGTTTCGCCGGAGCGGCTTCGGCGACCGCAGCGATTTCGGCGCGTTGCTTTTTGGCGGGCTCGCGGATGGCGATCGTGGGCTTCGGCTTGGCTCTAGTCATCTGGCGCGGCTCATCCCGGCGGCAGTGCAGCCGGGCCGCGAGTCTACCGTTTTCAGGGGTGTGCTGTCAGCCCGCTCCCGCGCAGAGGCGCTTTGGCCGGGCAAAGCGCACCTGCCGAGAGGGTTTTGGCCGGCCAAAGCCCTGGTTTACAGTGTATCCCAGCTGAATTTCTCGGCCTCGAAGGTATGGTCGGCCAGGGATTTGATCGATTCGTCCGCGTTGTTGTCGATCTCGTCCACGTTGGTCTTGATGCGCCGTTCGGCCTGCCGCGCGAAAACCATCGCAATTTCTAGTTCTTTTTTTGCGCCCTCGGCTCCCCGCGCGCGAATGCTCGAATCGACGCGGCTCATCACGCAGGCCAGGACGAACAGGTCGATCATGATATCGGCCAGGCGACGGGTGGCGAATTGCTTGTCGATGATCGAGCGACCGTGCTTGCGCAGGATGCGATCGGAGGCGCCGGCCAGATCGCGCGTGCCGCTTTCGAACACTGCGGCGACCGACTTGAGGTTCGGGTCGAGCTTGGTGAAGGTCGTGCCCTGTCGGTTGTAGCCAGTCGCCATCGACACGCGGCGCAGCGTGTACTCCGAGACGACGCCGAAGCCTTTCATCGGATCGGCGAACACACCTTCGAGTGATTTGGCGAGCTCTCGCAAGTGCTGACCGACATCGTTCATGCCGTTGAGGGCGATGAACAAGCGCAAGATGTCGTTCGTCCCTTCGAAGATGCGATTGATACGGCTATCACGCACCACGCGTTCGTACGGGTATTCACACATGTAGCCGTTGCCGCCTGCGATCTGTAACGCTTCATCCGCAGTGCGCCCCAGCGCTTCACTCGCGAAGACTTTGCTGATTGCGGCTTCCACGGCGTAGTCCTCGTAGCCGCCGTCGTTGAGTCCCGCGACCATGCTGACCACGGCTTCGGTCGCATAGCAGTCGACCACCATTTGTCCGACTTTTTGCTTGATTAGGCCAAACTCGGCGATCGGCTTGCCGAACTGCACGCGCTCTTTGGCCTGCTTGGCCGAAAGCGCGATCAGCTTCTTCATGCCGCCCACGCTGCCGCCGCCGAGACCAGTGCGGCCGGAGTTCAAAATCGTCATCGCGATCTTGAAGCCCTTGCCGGCCTCACCGAGTAAATTCTCCTTCGGCACGCGCACGTTCTCGAAGTGCATCGTGGTGGTCGAGCTGGCGCGAATGCCCATCTTGTCTTCGTGCGGACCGTTGGTCACGCCGGGCATATCGCGCGTGACCAAGAACGCGCTGATCTTGCCGCGCTCGTTGCTGTCACCGGTCTTGGCAAAGACGGTGAAAAAGTCGGCGATGCCGCCGTTGGTAATCCACAGCTTGTTGCCGTTCAAAATCCAATCGTCGCCGTCTTTCACGGCGCTGGTTTTGATCGACGCTGCGTCCGAGCCCGCGCCCGGTTCAGTCAAACAGAAGGCGGCGATCATCTCACCGGTGGCGAGCTTTGGCATGTAGCGGGCCTTCTGCTCGTCAGTGCCGAACAAGAGCAGGCCGCGCATGCCGATTGAACTGTGCGCGCCCACGGTAACCGCGACCGATGCGTCGTATTGCGCGACCTGTTGCAACGCGCGTGAATAAGCGCTGCTGCCGAAGGCGAGCCCACCATGCTCTTCGGGGATGACGAGACTGAACAAGCCGGCCGATTTCAGCTCTTCGATGAACTCGGGTGGAAACTCACCGGCGCGATCCCAGTGGCGAAAGTCCTCCTCGTGGGGGCTGAGCAACTGGTCGAGTGAACCGAACACGCCCTCCAGCGTCTCTTTCTCCGCGGTGGGGATGGTCGGGAACGGCAGAATCACGTCCTCTTCGATTTGACCCATGCACAAGGACCGCATGAAGCTGACCGTTTTCTTGTCGACCACGAGAACCTCCTTCTTTCCTCGCACAATATGCGGGCGCAGACCGATAGCTGCAACCTCCGGATTTCCGGCCTATGATCCGGACTCTTCATGCTGGTCGAAAAGCTGAGCCCGCCCGAAACCAAAGGTCACGTGTCGGTCGCGCGCCTCTCACGGTTTTGGTACGTGGCCTGTCAAAGCGCGGAACTGAGTGACCAACCGCTCGCGCGCGCGGTCCTGGGCGTGCCACTAGTACTTTTTCGCGCGCAGGGCGGCAAAGCCGCAGCGTTGCTCGACCGCTGCCCACATCGCAATGTGCCTCTCTCGCTCGGCCGTGTGGTTGCAGGTGGGCGACTCGAATGTGCGTATCACGGTTGGCAATTCGAAAACGGAGGCCGCTGCAGCCATATTCCCGGCCTGCTCCTGAAGGAAGGGCAGGAGAGCAAAGAGCGCCGCGCCCCGGCCGCGGCCGTTCGTGAACGAGACGGCTTCATTTGGGTTTGCCCGGAGCTCGACGTTCAACCCGAGAGCGAACCTTTTTCGCTGCCTGCCGCGGATTCTGACTATGCGCGCGTCGTGCGCGAAGTGGAGGCCGACTCCACCCTTCATGCCATGATCGAGAACGCGCTGGACGTGCCGCACACCGCGTTCTTACACCGCGGTTTGTTCCGAGGCGGTAAGCAAAACGAGATCAGCGCGACGGTCCGCCGCTCTGCAGATCGTGTCGAGGTGCAGTACGAGGGCGAGCCGCGGCCGAGCGGCGTCGCAGGCCGCGTGCTCTCGCCCGGAGGCGGCACGGTCGAGCATTGGGATCGTTTCATCTTGCCGTCGATCGCTCAAGTCGAATACCGGCTCGGGCAAGATGTGCATTTTTTGGTGACTTCGCTGTGCACTCCCGAGAGTGATTTTCGCACCCGCATGTGGGCCGTGGTGCAATTCAAGACGCGCTTTCCCGCGCGGGCGGTCGCTCGCTTGCTCGAGCCATTTGCGCTGCGTATCTTCGGCCAAGACGCGCGCATCTTGCGCGCTCAAGCGGAGAACATTCGCCGCTTTGGTGGCGAGCAATATCAATCGACCGAGCTCGACTTTCTCGGTCCGCACATTTGGCGGTTGTTGAAGCAGGCAGAGTCGGGCGAACGCGCAGCAGAAGCCGTCGTGGAGCGGACCGTGAAGTTTTTGGCCTGATTATTGGTTTTGGCAGGCCACGCGGGAACGGGCGCGACCACAGCCATTGCGCGGCCGTGTGGTCTGCACGTTGCCCAAGGTTCACCCTGCAGCCGCGCCTGCCCGAGTTGATTTCAGATTGCTCGCAGGCGCGAGCTCATGGCACCAACATGACTTCGGGCATCGTTCGGGCGAGGCACGCGGAGAGTGCCGAGCACGGTTGCGAAAGGCAGTCGTTGGCGGCTTTCAGCGCGCCATCGTCATAAGTCTTCGTGGCCTCCAAGCAAGCGCTCTCGGGATACGTCGCGCCAGTCGAGTCGCATTGGTTGCCGGTCGCCATGAATGCCGCGCAGAACGTCTGCCCGTATTTGCTGGGGGAGAGCTGGGCTTGCGCTTCACTCGTGCACTTCGCGCTGCTGGTCCCCGTACAGCTACTGTCGTCGATGCAGCCGGCGATGTAACCGAGGAAATCACCGCGCAGCTGGGGTGATGTAGCCAGCGCACTTCGGCACGATGAGCGACATTCGGCCGCGTTGGTCGTATCATTGCATGCGTGCGCCTTGTCGCAGCTGCGCTGGCAATAGTCGTCCGGGGTAGTCGTGATCGGTGTTTGCTGATCGCTGGCGGACGAGCAAGCCGTGCCGAGTAACAGTGACAGCACGCCGAGCCGGCGGCAAACTAACGAATTTCGCATCGAGTCGCTTAGATTGAAGGATAAGTCTTGTCGAGCAAGGTCGAGCGGCATTCGAGCACCGCGCCGTCGACGGTCATTGCGCTCACCGTGCCGATTTCGGCCATGATGCTCACGAACGGCGGTTGCCACGCGGCGTGTTGCCAGACGCACTGCCATTGTCCGCCGGTGCGTCTGGACCAGACGCGGCCAGGGCCCGCGGCCCAGTGTCGGCCCAAAGTATCGATCGCGATGCAGCTCAGATCCGTTCGCTCCAGGAGCGTGCGCGCGCTGGCGGCGCCGCCTTCGATTTCGAGGCATGCGCCGCCGATGCCTACCGCGACCGCAGCTTGCCGATCTGGGCTGCTCGCGCAGGCCAGCAGCGCTCGCCCGTCCGGCACTGGCAGTCGATCGAGTTGCCAGTCGAGCGGGCGATAGTAAGCCGCGTAGGGGCGCCCGTCGTGACCACGACCAACGACCAGCCAGCGCTCTTCGTCGACGCGCGAAAGATCGGCGATCATCGCGGCATCGGCCACCGGCAGTGGGCGTAGCCAATGCTTGCCGACCAGCGCGTACAGCAACGGCGGTGCCCCCGGTTTGGTGCCCAGCACGACCGCAACGTCGTCGAAACCGGTCGTCAATGCGTCGAACCTCACGTCGCGATCGGGGCCGCGAAACAGCTCGCGCACGCCGTCCCGTGAGTACTCGAACAAAGTGGCGTTGCTGCCACCGACGACCCAAGTTGCCGGCGTGAGCCGCTCGACCACGCGTAGTGAGCCGGGTGGCGGCAAGTTGTCGCTCGGTAGATCGCACCAGCGCGTGCCGTCCCAATACGCTAGGCCCTGCGTGGTCGCGGCTAGTGCGTGTCCGGAAGCATTCCAAGCCACGTGCAGCACCAAGCGTTCGTCACCAGGTGGATGGCGAACCATCCAATTCGTTTCCAGCACCAGCTCGCGCGAGCGCAGTGGATCCATGCTGGACATCCAGCGCCGGCTCGGCCTCGTCGAACGCGATTCGATCCACGGTAAGAGGCTTTCGGCGAAGCGTTGCGCGCTCTGTGGGCGCTGCTTGGGATCGAGCGATGTGGCTCGCGCGATCGCCAGATCGATGGCTTGGCATGCAGCCTCGCGCTCGCGGAGTTCATGGGGGAGCGTTGCCGCGTCGAGTAGGCTGCGGCGCTCCGCTGCTCGCGTGAGCATCAGCGCGGCGACCGCGGTGCGGGCATTGAAGAGCGGTTCACCCGTGAGCACGAAATAGACGATCGCGGCGAAGCTGAAGATATCGGTGCGCGCGCTGATCGGCTCGCCCTCATGTGAAACGATCTGTTCTGGCGCCAAATAGCCGGGAGTGCCCACCAGCATGTTGCCGAAGGTGACGGAAAGTCCCGAGGGGCGCGCGATGCCAAAATCCGAGATCTTGAACAGTTCGGTCTCACCCGCGCCGCAGCACAACACGTTGCCTGGACTCAGGTCGCGGTGCACGACGCCGACGGCGTGGATCTCGTCCAGACCCTTGGCGAGTCCACGGATCAATCGTGCCGCGCGCTCGGGATCGAAGGAAAACCCCGTCGCCTGCAGCGAATAGTCCACGCGCTCCTCGAGCGTCGCGCCTTCGAGCCCGCCGTGCACGTACTCCAGCGCGATGAAAGGCAGATCGAGCAAGCGCTGCCCCGACTGAAATGCGACGCTGCCGGTATCGAGCAGGCGCACCACGAATGGCGTCGGCGGGACGCGCTCGTTCAGTCGCCCGAGCGCCACCGCTTCTTTCTTGATGATCGTCAGCGCACGCTCGTCCGACTCGGCCACCAAGTGTGGCAAAATGATCTTGATCACTGCCTGCGATTCGCCCACGGGAGAGCTGCGTCGGGCGAGGTAGGCGAACGCCGTGCCTCCTTCACCGAGCTTCTTCTCGAGCTGGTACGAAACGCCCGGCTGGTAGGCGCTTTCCAGCACCTGACCGACGAACAGATCGCGCGGAGGCTCGCTCGCGGGACGCATCTCGTGCGCCGAGCATAACCCAAGCGCGCGCGGTCAGGGAAAACTCTGCCTCCTCGTTCAAATCGCTCGAAAAACGAGCCGCAATAGCCAAACTCCGAGCACGAGCGGTAGCACGACTGCCAAAATTACTAGAACGAAGCCCAAGCCTACGATCAAGTAGTCTAAGGGATCGGGCCGTTTGAGCGGGTCATGCGAGTAACGCCGCAGTAGCTCCAAGTTGCGGCGATTCGAGCGCCAAAACAAATCGAAGGCGTCGCCCACGAAAGGCACGCAGCCGATCAAGACGTCGATCGCGATGTTGAACACGACGCGCAGCACGATCACCTTGGGCAGCCGCATTTGGAATGCCAGCACCAGCAACGAAAGTGAGCCGAGGCCCGTCAGTGCGTCGCCTAAGGTTGGAAACAAGAAGCCGAGCAGCGCATCCAGGCCGATGCCGATGCGGGTGCCCGGAATGGTCAAGCCGTCGTCCAACACACGCACGAGCTGCTCAGCCCAAGCGGGCGTCCGTTCGGTGGTCGGCTCGGCTTCGGATCGCGGTTTCGACGCCATGCCCGATCTCTACGCTTGAATCGGCGCGCGGGCGAGGGCAAGCCCTCCGGCACCATGCGAGCGGTCGTGCAGCGCGTCAACTACGCCTCGGTCACCGTCGATGACGCCGTAGTCGGTCGCATCGATCGCGGTGTCTGTGTGTTGGTCGGCGTGGGTCGCGGGGACGACGAGACGGACGCGAAGGCGCTGGCAGACAAAGTCGTCGGCCTGCGCATCTTCGAGGACGACGCCGAGAAGATGAATCTCGGCGTGCTCGAGGTAGGCGGCGCGATCCTCGCGGTCTCTCAATTCACGTTGTTTGGTGACGTGCGCAAAGGCAAGCGACCGAGCTTTACGGAGGCGCTGGAGCCCACTCGCGCGGAGGTGTTATTCGAGCAATTCTGCGCCGAGTGCCGCGTGCGAGGGGCACGAGTCGAGACCGGGCGATTTCGCACGCACATGCGTGTCGCGCTGGAGAATGACGGCCCGGTCACGATTTTGATCGACAGCAAACGAGCGTTTTGAGCGTGGGCTCGCGCGCTTTACAGGGCATGGCCGTGCGGACCTCGGGCGCCGCGCTGATCGCAAGTCTGTGTTGGACCGGAATTTCGCGAGCCGATCCCGAGGCGGAAGTCGTGGTCGAAGGTCACCGCAGCACGCGCCCACTGCGCGAGCCGACGCTGGCCGCCACGCGCGTCGATCCGCGTGAGCTTTCGCGGCCTGGGGCGACCGCCGCCGCGGTCTTGAGTCGCGTGCCCGGCGTGCAAGTTTCGGAGACCGGCAGCGCAGCGGACTTGTCCACGGCCTCGGTGCGCGGCGCGACGAGCGCACAGACTCCGGTCTACTTGGCCGGAGTGCGCCTGAATGACGACTTGACGGGGACGGCCGATCTCTCGCTGATCCCGCTGTGGATGTTGGGGCGCGCCGAGGTTTATCGAGGAAACGCGCCGGCCGACGCAGATCGACTCGGGATCGGCGGCGCGATCATTTTCGAGCCGCGCATGCCGCGTCAGAACCATCTGCGCGCCGGCGCTCAACTGGGCAGCTACGGACAGCGCGCGGGTTGGCTCGGAGCGGAAGTCGCGCGAGCTGGCGATGCCGCGCTGGTCGCGTTCCGCGCGTCGGCAGCCGACAATGACTTTCCGTACTTGGACAACAATAGCACCGCCTTCAACGAAAAGGACGACTTTTGGCGCAAGCGCCCCAATGCCGATGTGAGCGAGCGCGACGCCTGGGCGATCGGACGAACCTCGCTCGGCCGGCGCGCGGCGCGGGTGACGACCGTGTTCAATGCCTTCGAACGCGAACAGGGCGTGACGGGTTTGGCTGCGCTGCCAGCGCTCACGTCGCGTTCGAGGACGACGCGGCTTTTGGCGGGTCTCACCGCGGAGCTGCCGTGCAGTTCGGGTGAGGGGTGCGACTTGGTGCTCACCAGCCAAGCCATCACCACACGCACGCTTTTGAGCGATCCGGATTCCTGGCTCAACTTGTACACGGCGCAATTGGACTCGCAGGGAACTCGTTTTGGCGAGAGCGCGCGGCTTTGGCTCAAGAGCGGCGCGATTCGTGCGCTGCTCGGCGCGAACGTCGAGCTCGAACAGCTGAAGCGTGACGGCGCGGGCGAACTGCGAGCCAAGCGCAACACTGGCTCCGCGCGAGTCGCGGCGTTCGCTTCTCTGCCGAACGACACCGAGTTGTCGGCGCTCACGGTGATGACTTGTGACGCAACCGATGGCCCGCAACAAGACCATGGCTGCGCGGATCTTACGCCGGAGTTCAGGGTTGGCGCACGCAAACGTTGGGGAGCGTTCGAGTTGCGGAGCAATCTAGGGCGTTATGTACGGGTGCCCACGTTGGGCGAACTGTACGGCATCTCCGCGCTGGTGCAGGGCAGTCCGGGGCTGGTGTCGGAAAGTGGTTTGGCTTGGGATTTGGGGGCGCGCTGGGAAGCGATGCTCGGCCCGGTGTGGACCTATCTCGACGCTTTCGGCTTTGCACGAATCGTGCATGATTTGATTGCCTTTCGTCGGTCGTCACTTGGCGCAGTCACGCCGTACAACGTGGGCGAAGCGCGCGTCTTGGGCGCCGAATTCGAGGCGGGAGCGCAGTTTGCTCAGCATGCGCGCGCATCGCTGGCGCTGACCTTGCTCGATCCGCGCGACACGACTCCGAGTCTCACCCTGACGAACGACCTGGTCCCGCATCAATCGCGGGTTGCGGGCAGCGCCTACGTGGAAGCGTTCCTCGACCCTCACGCAGGCCCGCTGCGTCGCGCTGGCCTGGACGCGCGCTTGAATTATCGGGCCTCCCGCGTCGCCGATCCGGCGGGTCTGATCGTACTGCCCGCTTCTACGACGCTCGATTTGGGGGCGACCGCGCGCTTCGGACGCGAGCACGATCTTTCGCTGCGCGCGGCAGTCGATGACGTCTTCGACGCGCGTCATTTCGACTTCATCGGTTACCCAGTCCCGGGCCGTACCTTTCACGGTTCAGTCGAGGCCACTTTTTGAGGACTGCGTTGTCTCCCACTGTCTCGCTGAGCTCCCATTGACGCGTTTTTTGCGCGTTCTGAGGCCTTCATGATACAGCCCAGTACGTGAGTTTTCGCGCAACAAAACCGCCGCGCGCGGTGCTTTCTGTGCTCGCGTTGGGCGGCGTATTCGCGGCGCTTGCGCCGGCGGCCAAAGCGGGCACGGGGCGTGAATTGCCGTCGCGGTTCATGGCTGCGCCGTTTTCGCTGATGTCGCTGACCATCGGTTATCCCAATGACGGCTTTCAGCTGCGAGCGAAGAAGCTCAAAAATTCCGACTCTCTGAAGGTCAAGGACGCGAGCAAAGACAATATCTATGCGCATCCCGCGCTGGTCTTGATGCTGGAGCGCAGCGCGAAGGAAGTCGCTCGTTTCGAAAAGGGCTCACTGATGGTGGTCGGCGACCTGTCGCGCCGCGATGGCGGTCCGCTTTCCGGACACGTGAGTCATCAAAGTGGGCGTGACGCCGACGTCGGCTTCTACTTGCGGGACGCAGCTGGCCATCCGGTGGTTCGCGAGCACTTCACGCCTTTCGAACCGAATGGGCACTCGCGCTGGGAGTCGGGTGTTTATTTCGACGACTATCGAAACTGGCTCTTGCTTCGATCCTGGGTGACGGATACCCGCGCCGGGCTCGTGCACATCTTCGTCTCCAGCGGGTTACGCTGGCGACTGATCGAGTACGGCCGGAAGGATCCGCGTTTCGCTCGATACGTGGACGACGTCGCGGTGCTCTTGAAGCAGCCCGCAGGGCGTAGCGTGCACGACGACCACTTTCACGTTCGGATTGCGTGCCCCGACAACCAAGAAGATCTCTGCCAGAACGAGTCCCGCCTCGGCGGTTGAGGGCGATCAGACGTTACTCGCTGCCAGCTGCAGTCTCGCTGTCGGTGATCGCGCGTAGCTTGCTGGTGGCCGAGAATTCGTAGCTGCTCTTGGCCGCGAGCCCCTTGCCGTCGCGGTGACGGGTTTGCTGGCAAACCGCGGTCCAGCCCGTGGTTTCGTAGGTGGTCTTCTTGGGCCTGCGCGGCTTCTTGGTCACGATCTTCTTGGCGGAGACCGTGATGTCGCAGCGGTCGTTGACGATCACCAGATCGCGCGCGCTGGCGAATGATTGGGTGAGTAGCCGCTTGAGCGCGGTCTTGTCGCGCACGTGCTCGTTCAGCGTCAGGTGATCCTCCGACAGCTCCAAGAACTTATCGATGCTGCGCTGATTGAGCGCGATCTCTAGCTTGAGCACCACGCCCGCGGTCGAAGACAGAAACTGCTTTTGCATCGAGGTAGAATCCATGGCGATCGCGCGGTCGCAGCACAGCCCGATGCGTTGCGCGTCCTTGTCCGCTTCGTCGCTCATCTTGCGCGCGGTGCACGACCCTCCGCCGCGCACCACGACCTGGCCATTGTCGATACTCTCGGTCCACGACGGCGTTTCGCCGACTTCCGGAAATGTGTCGCACGCGCGCTGCCATTGGCTGTCCGTACACAGCGTTTTGCCGGCATCGGCGCAGCGTTTGAAGGCATCGTTGAACGGGAGGCCTTGGCTATCCTCGCGTCGGAGCACGCTGAACTTGTCGACCCAGGCGCCCGTGGGTGTTACTAACCCTGCGGGTATATCGCGCGTGGGTAGACCCGCGAAGCCGCGGCCGGGCGCCGTGGCATGCGGGCTTTCCGCTTTTGCCGGTGCGCTCGTTGCGCTCGAGCTGGCGCTGCTAGCGCTCTTGGGTTCGCCTCCCGCCGCGACACCGTTCGGTGTTGCGCTTGGAGTCACGCTGGCGCTCGCGCTCACGCTCTCGGCGGTGAACGTGGGTGTTCGAGCGCGCCACACGGCGAGCCCCCCCAAACCCAGCGTCAAGAGCACGCCTGCGGCGACTAGGCGCTGAACCGTGTGAGTCGTGGCACGCGCGCTCGGCTTCGCCGCAGAGCCGCTCTTGGAGGATGGCGTACTGGCGGTGAGTTCGGTGGCGGAGCCAACTCCGGTAGGCAGATTGGCGATGACTGCCGCGCTGTCCGTACGCGTGACGACATCAGTAAGGCTCGCTGCGTGACGTCCGCTCAGGTTTGCGCTCGATTGAGAGAGCTCGCCGCTGCCGACCGCGGTAGCCAGGAGCGCGTCCCAAAATTCCTGAGCGTTGGCGAAGCGCTCTTTAGGATCGACTGCGAGCGCCCGCGCAAACACCGCTTCGACCGCATCACCCAGATCGATCCCGTGGGCGCGGGGGGTGGGCCGGCGTCCGGTGTCGGCTGCGGCAATGAACAGTTGCGCGGCATCCACCCCCTCGAGTGCGCTGTGTCCGACGATCGCTTCGACCAGCACCAGAGCCAGTGAGAATACGTCGCTCCAAGGACCAGTCGCGCCGTAACGGCGGCTGAATTGCTCGGGTGAACCGTAACGGGCCGTGAACGCTTGCAGCGAAGCGCCTGTCTCTTCGAACGCCTTCGTAAAACTCTCGGACTCGGTGACGACCTTCGCGATCCCGAAGTCCAGCACCTTGAGGGTTTTCCTGCCGCCGACCTCGGCCAAGAACAAGTTGGCAGGCTTGATATCGCGGTGCGCGATGCCTTGCTCATGGGCCAAGGCGAGCGCGCGTGCGGCGCTGTCCAGAAGCTCGATGGCGGCCTTGAGCGTTCGTCCGCCGAGTCCGGATTTCAGCCGCTCCGCGAAATTTTCCGCTAAAGATTGGCCGTCGAGCCATTCCAAAACGATGTACGGCGTCCAAGTCTTGTTCGGCGAAACCAACGCGCCGACGTCCAGCGCTTGCACGATTCCGGCGGTCGAGCGCGACAGCTGGTGCAGCAGCCGGCCCTCGGCCAAAAAGTTGCGCTCGAACTCGTCGCGCGCGGTACCAGTCAGCGTTCGCGGGATGCGCAAACATTTGATCGCGACCTTCTCGTTGAAGCCGAGATGATGAGCGCGGTACACGACACCGAAGCCGCCGCGGCCGACCACCGCGTCCACTTGGTACTTGCCGTCCAGCGTGGCGCCGACCCAGTCGAAGGGATCTTCGCCGTTATCCGTCATCTCGTTCAGCAAACCACATCTTCGGTGCCTTCGGAACGCGCTGGTTGGCGCGCTGTGCGACTCCCCGCTGCGGGGAGAGCCAAATTGTACCGTTTTCTGGCCGGGCTTGCTTGGTCCGGGAGGGCAGGGCGGTTCTTTCGGTTGAAAGAGCGAAAAGGAGCGGCTATGTGCGATGCGTGCCGAAGATCGAGTTTCTGGCCAATACCATCGGCCCCGCCAAGACCGTCGACGTCGAGAATGGCGGCGAGCTCGTGGACATTTGCGACAAGTACTTCGTGCCGATCCCGTTCTCGTGCCGCTCGGCCAGCTGCGGCACCTGTCACATCGAGGTCCTCGAGGGTGAGGAGCTCTTGTTTCCTCCGGAAGAGCAAGAGGAAGAGCTGCTGGACATTCTCGGTGGCGACGGCGAGACGCGACGTCTCGCTTGCCAAGCGCGCGTCAGGCCCGGACCCGGCTTGATCCGCGTTCGCGCCAAGCTCGGTTGAAGTCGACGCTCGCTCAGCGCACAGCCAGCACGATCTTTCCGAGGTTCTCGTTCGCTTCCATGCGTTGATGCGCGCGCGCCACGTCACTGAGCGGAAACACGCGATCGACCAACGGTCGCAAACGCCCGTCCGCGAACAGCGGTAACGTGGTGCGTACGAAGGCGCGGGTCAGCTCGATCTTTTCCTGCGCGGAACGCGAGCGCATGACCATGCCGATCAGGCTCTGTCGCCTCTGGAGCATGCGGCCGAAATTGACCGTGGCTTGCGCGCCACCCATGACGCCGATCAAAATGTGTCGACCGCGGTGCGCGAGACACGCCGCGTGCTGTTCTGCGTAGGAAGCGCCAATGAAATCCAAGATCACGTCGACGCCGCGCCCCTGGCTCTCGCCCTTGATCACCGCCGCAAAGTCTTGCGTCTTGTAGTCGACCACGACATCGGCACCGAGCGCTCGGACCCAGTCGCATTTCGTCGAGCCGCCCGCGGTCGCAAACACGCGTGCGCCGTGCGCGTGAGCCAACTGTACCGCCGCGCTGCCCACGCCTCCGGCCGCGGCATGGATCAAGACGGACTCAGTGCGGAGTAGGTTGCCCGCGCTGAACAAGGCCTCGCGCGCCGTCAAGAACGCTTCCGGAATGGTGGCGGCTTGTTCAAAGCTGAGCGATGCCGGAATCTTCATCGCCAGCGCTTCCGGGACGACGACCCGTTCGGCATAGCCTCCGCCCCCGAGCAACACCATCACCCGATCACCGACGCGCACGCTGTCGCTCGTACCCGGCCCGAGTTCGCACACGATGCCCGCGCACTCCAAGCCGAGAATTTCTGTGGTGCCAGGCGGTGGCGGATAGCCACCTCGGCGCTGCAGCAAATCGGCGCGATTCAACGCGCTCGCGTGGATCTCGATTGCGACCTCACCGTTGCCCGGTACTGGGTCAGCTACGTCGAGCAGCTGCAATTTTTCCGGCCCACCAGGTTCCGAGACGAGGACCGCTTTCACCGGGCTCCTTTCACAGCGAGGTCAGGTGCGCTGCGCCGATCACTCCTGCGCGCTCACCCAACTCACTGACCAGCAACGGCACTTCCGCGAGCGGTGGGGCGAACGCATGCTTGCGCAGCGTGTCACGGACGAACGGCTCAATCAGATCGAATGACGCGGAAATTCCACCTGAAAACACGACTGCGTTCAAGTCGAGCAGGTTCTGGATGTTGGCGAGCAAGCGACCGAGCGCCGTACCCATCATCTCGAACGTTTTCAAACCTGCGGGTTCTCCACGCCTGGCACTAACGGCGATCGGTAAGACCTCGGTCGCGTTTCCGCCTTGCCGAGCGTATTCGCGCAGCAGCGCGCGTGTGCCAGCGAAGGTTTCGACACAGCCGCGTTGGCCACAGGCGCAAAGCGGCGCGTCCGGCGCGGTGTCGACCTTCATGTGCCCGACTTCGGCAGCAAAGCCGGTGGCGCCCGGATAGAGCTGATGCCCGAGCACGAGGCCTCCGCCGATGCCGGTGCCCAGAGTCAGCATCAAGAAGCTCGGGTGAGCGCGCCCGTGTCCGTGCAACCGTTCACCGAGTGCGGCAGTCGTGGCGTCATTCTCGACGGCAATCGGGCAGCGCAAGCGGCGCGCCAGCTCTTCGGCAATGTGGACGCCTTCGAAGCCGGGCACGTTGGGTAGGCGCCAACAACGACCGTCGGAGTTGACCTCACCGGGGATCGCCACGCCCACGGCGTCCGGCTTGGACGAGAGCGCGAGCACCGTGCTGGCGATGGTATCGAGCACGTCATCGGCGCTGGAGCCGGCGCGCGTCGGGGTCGAGGTCGAACGCACGACGTCACCGTTCTCCACGATGCCCGCCTTGACCTGAGTTCCTCCAAAATCGACGCCGATCAGCATGAAGCGCGCACCCTAGTCCCTGGCTGACGAGCGCTCAAGACGAACCGAAAAAGCTGGGCTATTCTCAGGCTTGCCCGAATTGTTAGGAGTATTGATGAGTGTGCTGCGCGTCGCGACGATCAACGTTTGGAACAAGAGCGGCCCGTGGCTGTCTCGGCTACCGCTGATTCGTCGCGAACTCGAGCGACTGCAGCCGGAGGTCGTCGGACTGCAAGAGGTGCTTCGTTTCCGGCCCGACTCGGCCGCCGACGCTCCGCTCACGGTTCACAACGATCAGCTGACGGAGATTGCGGACGGTCTCGGCTACCAGCTCGCATACAGTGTGGCGAGCGACTACGGCAATGGATTGAAGTTCGGCAACGCCGTCCTGTCTCGTTATCCGATCAGCGTCGAACAGAGCTTCCAGCTGCCTGGCAGTGAGAGCGGCGAGACCCGTTCATTGCTCTACGCTCTGTGTCAGACCCCTCATGGAAGTCTGCCTGTATTCGTTACGCACCTGAACTGGAAGTTTCATCAAGGGTCGATTCGCCAGCGCCAAGTCGTGTTCATCGCCGACCGCGTGGCGGAGCTCGCACCGATCGCCGGACCTCATCTACCGCCGGTCTTGCTGGGTGATTTCAACGCTTCTCCGGACTCGGATGAGATTCGCTTTTTGACGGGCTTGTGCGCCCTCGAGCAAAAGACGGTCTATTTCGCGGACGCCTGGGTGTTCGCGGGGGAGGGCCCCGGCTACACCTACGACCGCGCGAATCATTATGCTGCGAAAGCGCGCGAACCCTCGCGGCGCATCGACTACATTTTCGTGCGCGGTCCCGATCGACAGTTCCGCGGTGAGCCGCTGCGCGCTGAGTTGGCTTTCAACGCGGTCGAGACGGGCGGAGCGGAACCAGTGTGGCCGTCGGATCATTTTGGCGTGGTTGCAGATTTAGCCATCACCGAACGGCGCTTCTAAACGAAAGCCAAGCTCGCTATTATCAGCTCATGGCGACGTGCAAAGGCTGCGGCGAAGAGACGGACGAGCTTCAAACGGTCAAGGTCTCCGGCAAGACCAAGAAGCTGTGCGAGTCCTGCGCCGACCAAGCTCGTGAACAGGATCAGATCGCAGAAGAGAGCGAGTCGGCCGTGCAAAACATGATGGGCTTCAAGGGCCGTCGGTGACGGTATCTGGCTAGCTTGCTCGCTTGGTTGTGGTCTTGCAGCCACTGCCCGGCTGGCGATTCGGGACAGAACTCCGCACCTGGAGCCGGGTTCTCGCTCAATTCCAGTGACAGCGCTCGGCAAATCCGCCAAATGTGCGATTCTGCCGCGCTTTGTGGCTGCCGAAGGAGTTGGTCTTCACCGCGCAACTGAGTTAAGTACGAGCCAGTCGCATCTGCGGCACAGGATTCCATGAAGCACTCAGTTCCTCACGATCTCGGTCAAGAACGCGCAAAAAAAGTCGCCGAGTCGGCGCTCTCCACGTACGCGCAGAAGTACGCGAACTACAACCCGCAAGTGACTTGGAAGGGCCCGAACAAGGCGGACATCTCGTTCAAAGTGAAGGGCATGTCGCTCTCGGGTTCACTCGAAGTGCTCGATCGAACCATCGATTTGGACATGGACGTGCCGTTCTTGCTCCGCCCGTTCAAGAGTCAGGCCTTGGGCGTGATCGAAGGCGAAATCAACGACTGGATTCGCAAGGCCAAGGTCGAGGGTTGAGCCGGCGTGGCTCATGCCGAGAGAGAGCTCTCGGCATGAGGCCGTGAGTTTTGGAGTCGGCGCGCTTCCGACGAGCGCGCTCCAGCTCAGCCCGCGTCGAGTCTGATTCCGAGGTGCTCGCGCACCGTCATGTAGCGCGAGCTCACGGAGTAGGCGATCAAGCGCTCGATACGAGTCGTGAGCGGAGGCGAGCCGGCGTCCTGTGGCAGCGCGCGCACGCGCTCGATCGATACTTCGAGATCGTTCGAGAGCACGAAGCCGATGGCGTCGGCCGCTAGATCGACGTCTTGCACCCAACGCTTGAGATCGAGCGAGGCGCCGTCCTGCAGCAGTTTAGCGACTACGTGTGTGAGCTGCTCGAGACGAGAACCGGTTGCAAGCTCCGTCAGCGCACGCGAGGCATCTTGAACCGGCGCTTCCAGATCCGGCGCCACGGGGAACTTGGGTTTGACCAAGCGAATGGCGGCGAACAGCCAGGCTTTGAGCGCGATCATATTGGGCAATAGCTGCCGCACGTAGAGGCCTGGCAGGTAGTAGGCGAGGTACCGACCCGCGAGGAACGCCGCAGCCACGGGCGTCACGTCTTCGCTGAAGGCTCGTGCGCCCAGCAAGAGCGAAGGCGGAGACGTAGACAAGAACGAGACGCACAAGGGCGCGTCGGGATTTTGGTACATTCGCGGCTCGGGCACGGACAGCACGTGCGCGTCCGAATTGACCGCGAACACCACGCCGTACGGATAGCGTTCGACGTCGATGTGATGATCTCCGGAGAGATTGAATGAGGCGAGCGGTCGCGCGCGCGCTGCCATCACGAACGGCTGAATCAGCGCAAACAACTCTGTCAAGAACGGCTCGCTGCTCTCGGGCATGGCAGCCAAGAGCCACTCGTCGGGCGAGGCAGGATCGCTGACGTCGGCCGGCTCATCGCTGCGCATCCGATCGAAGAAGCGTTCTTCATCCGGCTCTGCCTGGCCGAGCACATGCAAGGCCTGGCAGGTGCACCAGGCTGCGTCGGCGTGACGTGCCTCGGTGTAGACTTTGCGTAGGAGTTTGTAGGGCGTGGGTTGGTAGGGGTCGCGCTCGATCCAATGCCCCAGCGTTTCTACGGCTTTTTCGAAGTAGGAAACCGGGTCTTCGCCGTATAGCCGCGCAAGCTTTTCTTGGAAGCGGGTGTTGCCTGGATCGACCTCGAGTGCGGATTCGTACACCGCGACGGCTTGATCGCGTCGCCCGAGGAAGCGTTGATACACTTCCGCGAGCTCACCGAGCGAAGCGAGCAGGCGCTCGCGGTCGCCCACGTGCTGGGCATTGGCGATGCGCAGTTTGAGCACGCGTTTCATGCCATCGTGGTTCTTCAAGCGCTGGTGTATCGAAAGCGCTTCATCGATCGCCGGCACGCGATCTGGGTCATGCTCCAAAGCTTGCGCGAGCAGGTTCGAGGCGAGCTCGAGGTCGGCGAGTTCGCGCGAAGCGATCATCGACGCCGTGTGCAAGTATTTGGCCTTGTGCTTCGGTTCCTCGACGACCTCGGCGAGCCGGGTGATGACCTGGATCAGCTGCGGCCAGTCCTTTTCCGCGCCGTACAGTTGCATCAGCTTGGTCAGGATCGCGCGATCGTTGGGCCGCTCGCTGAGCGCGAGCAGGTAGCTCTTGGCCGCATATTCGGAATCGCCCAGCTTTCCTGCGGCGACTTCGCCCATTTCCAGTAGGATTTCGACCTTTCGCTCGCCCTCTGCGCGCGAGAGCTCGCGATACAGCACGTCCATCTGCTGCTCGGTCAGTCCCTCGGCTGCATATACGCGGCCGAGCGCCCGTAGAGTTCCGCCCGAACCCGAATCCAGCTCACTCGCGCGCTGCAGCGAGCCCTTTGCCTCGGTATAGCGCCCGAGCTTGGCCAGCGCTTCACCATTGCGAAGCTCGGCCTCACTCTCCTCTTTGGGCGTCAAACCAGAACGCAACTCGCCCAACAACAACTCGCATAGCCAGAGCGTTTGTTCGGCGCTGCCGTGCTCGGACGCGATCTCCGCAAGCCGTAGCAGCGCGTGCGCATCGTTCTCGAACCATTTCATCAGGCCGCCCACTTGATTGAGCGCCTTCTCTGCGTCGCCGCTACGCGAGAGCGCGTCGACATACAAGAACGCGATTTCGCGGGCTTCCGTGTTGTCTAGGACATCCAGCTGGCCCAACACCGGCTCGAATCGCTTGGCGGCTTCGACGTAGCGCTTCTCGGCGTGGGCCGTGTAGCCCAGCACGCGTAGGGCGTCGCCGTTCGTTGGATCGATGTGCAGGGCCAATTGGGCCGTGGCTACCGCGCGCGCGGTGTCGTGCAGGAATTGGTGGCAAATCAGCGACATGTCGCCGGCGAGCTTGGCGCGTTCTCGCTCGTTCTTGGCCAGCGCGATTTCTGCCTCCAAGAGCTCCACGGCAGGGGCATAGCTGCCGTATTCGACGTGCTTTTTGACCAGTCGGCGGCGCGCGGCCAAGTCATCGGGCACGAGCTCCGCGGCCAGGCGGTAGCGGCGTAGCGCGCCCGCACTGTCACCACGGCCTTCGAGCACGAGCGCGGCGCGCACCTCGAGATCGGCCTTGGCTTGCGGCGTGGTCGCCTTGTCACTCAGCGCGTCGATCGCGTCGATCGCGCTCTGCGCGTCGCCAACTACGGCGCGCAGGGTCGCGACTGCATCGAGACCGCCCGCGTGACTCGGATCGAGTGCGAGCACGCGTTCGTAGGCCGCAAGGGCGCGGTCTGGTTGCTTCAAATTCTCGGATAGCACCCGGCCGAGTTGCATCAACGTTTCGAGTTGGCGCTCGACGCCGCCGCTCTGCGCGTGCCGCTGGTAGTGCTCGGCGAGCGCTTCGTAGCGCTCGAGAGCGCGGAAGTGCCGCGCAAGTTCACGGCTCGCGTCTTGATGCTCGGGATCCAACGCGAGAATGGCCTGAAGCGCCTCTGCAGCGCGCTCGTGGTCCAAGTATTCCTCGTCGTAGACGCCCGCCACGCGCTCGAACAAAGTGATCTTTTGCCGCGCAGTTACCGCGAGTTCGATCTGTGCGCGCAATACCTCGAGCAATTCACGATAGCGACCCGCGCGCGTCAGCACACGGTCCAGACCGCGTAGCGCATCGACGAAGCGCGGGTTCTCGGCGAGCACTTCGCGGTACGTTTTTTCCGCGGCGTCCAGCTTGTCGAGATCGACGTCGTAAGCTTCGGCAACCTCACACAACAATTGATGGCGCTCATCCCCGCGCAGGGTCTTGGCGCGCGTCTGGCGCACCGTCAACGCTGCTGCGGAGTCGCCCACTGCGTCTAGTAGCGCTACCAGAGCGACGCTGGCGTTTTCGTGACCGGGATCCTCCTCGAGCACCGCGGCGTATAGTTCACGCGCGGCTGACGAGTTGTTCAAGCGCGTGGCCAGCACCTCGGCCGCTTCCACGCGCAAGTCGCGCGCGAGATTGGGGGCCGCGACGTCCGCGCGACGCAGCAGTACCTGGCCGTACTCGGCCCATTGCTGGGCTTTTTTGTAGATCTGCGCAAGCAACAACAATGCGGGGTCGTGATTGGGTTCGGCGGTCACCAGCTGCGTCAACCAAGGCAGCGCCAAGTCCGGGCGCATCACTTTCTCCGTGTACCAGCGTCCGAGGTGGAACAGCAGCGCGTGTCGTTCGGCGGTGCCTGGGTCGGATTCGAGCGCCGCGATGGCCCGGCCGAGGACGTCTTCCCACGCGGGGAAGCGTGTGCCCGCCAAGCGCTCGAGCGCCACCGCGTACGACTCGCTCAGCGGATCTTCACAGAGTGCTTGCGCGTACGCGACCAGCGCTTGCTCTTTGTCTTTCAGCTCGTCTTCGTACAATTGGCCGATCTGAGCCCAGTGCTCGGCGCGTTCCGCGTAGCTCTCGCTGCTCTCGCTTTGCTCCAGCAGCGACTCGATCAACTCCTCGTACTTGCCGAGCGTCTTCTTGATGCGCACGAGCGCTTGAGCGGCACTGCGATCGTTGGGATCCAACGCCACCAATTTGCCGTACACCTCTTCGGCGTTGTCGTGCTGCGACGCGGCTTCGTATAGGCGAGCCGCGCTCGCTAGGTGTTTCTTTAGAACCCGCTCCAGGTTTGCGTCATCTCGGGCCTCCAAGTCTTTGGCGAGATCGTAGAAGCCGTCGGCGAGGCGCGCAGGGTCGGCGCCTAAATCGACTCCGGACTCCAGCGTTGCGGCGCCATCCTCGTCGTCCGGATTTTGCGCTAGCGCCTCGAACATTTCGGGCAAGCGTTCGTCGGTTACCCAGGTCGGTGGCCGCGTGGAGGCGCGCCACAGCCGTCGTAGCCCTTCCAACGCTTCGCTCGCGTCGCGCGGTCGCTGCTCGCGCGTCTTCTCCAACAAGCTGCGCACGAAGGTTTCGACTGCAGGGGTCGCTCCGTTGCCAGCAGCTACGAACGATAGCGGCTCGGCGTTTTGCGTCAGGTGGCCGACCAAGGCGTCGACCGCGTGCGGACCCGCAAACGGCGGCTTGCCGCTCAACAGCTGGTACATGAGTACGCCGAGGGCATACAGATCACTCTGCGCAGTTGGCGCTTGGCCGCGGAATTGTTCGGGCGAAATCGCCGCGAGAAATGTCGGGGTCGCGCCGTTTTGCGCGTCGCTCAGCGCAAGCACGGGACTGAGCAAGTGAGATCCCGCGTCGAGCAACAGCACCTTCGGTGCGTTCGGTGCGGGGTCGGTAACGAGCACATTGCCCGCGTGTAGCGAGCCGTGCACCAAACCCGCTGCGTGAAGAGGCACCAATGCCTCGGCGATGGCCCAGAGTAGAGGAAGCGCCTCGTTGAAGTGGCGTGGCCCGCGTCGCGCGAGCGAGGTCAGTAACGTCTCACCCGCGGTGGCGGCGTGCGCGACGCCGATGTGCAGCCCCTCGTCGTCGAGCGCGCCAGCGCGCACGTCACTCGGCAGAGCTGGGTGCGCGATCAGGCCAGCGAGGCGCGTGGCCGTGAGGTAACGATGAGCGTCCGAGCGCCGCGCAGCAACCCGCGGATGCAGTGACTTTACGCGGAATTCCTGCCCGTCGCGGCGGGCCTTGTACACGGTCGCCGAGGGGCCGGTACCAAGCTTCTCGAACACGACGTACTGCCCAATCGAGTCTCCGGGAGAGAGGTCCTCGCTCGTGCCCGAGCGCGCGCGCACGGCATCGAGTGAGCTTGGTAGGCCATGGCGATCGAGCGCGATCGCATCGAGGAGGGCGTCGACCGCTTCAATGGCAACGGCTTGCTCCGCGAGCGCGCGCGCGAACGAAGCTCGTGTAGCGACGCCGCCAATGTCTTCAGGCTGGAAGCCCAGGGCATCGCGGCTCAATCGGGTTAGGTCAGGCAACTCGAACAATCGCTCGAGTTCGGCAGTCAGCGTCTCGACCAGCATTGCGTTTTCCGTTTCGACGAGGCCCAACGCAGATTCCGTTGGTCTATGAGGCGTAGCAAAGGACGTTTCGGCGCAGCAACGGATCCGAACCGAAAAAAGCACAACCCCGGAACCCGCGAGGGGACCAGGGTTGTCGATTGCGAAACGACTGAAAAAATCTCAGCCGAACGGCTCAATAAGTGCCGCCGCTTGCACGTCGCGCGCTCAAGCCGCGCTGGCCTTGGCCATGGTGTCGGCTGCATACTTCTCGAGCTTACGCGCGTCCGAGTAGAAGCCGCGAATGCCTTCGCTGAGCTTCTCGACCGCCATCTGATCTTGGTTGTGTTCGAAGCGGAAGGTCTTTTCGTCGAGGTGGATGAGCGCGCTGTCCGAGGCCTCTGCGCCCTTGAGGGTGAGCTTGGGCTCGAGTTCGCCGTCTTTGCTGGCTAGGGTCGCGATCAAGTCGGGGCTGATGGTCAGCAAATCACAGCCTGCCAGGTCGATGATCTCTTCAACCTTGCGGAAGCTCGCGCCCATGACCTGCGTCTTGTAGCCGTGCTTCTTGTAGTAGTTGTAGATGCGGACGACGCTTGCCACGCCCGGATCTTCTTCGCGCGGAATGTCTGCGACGTTCTTCGACTTCTTGTACCAGTCGTAGATGCGGCCGACGAACGGCGAGATCAACGTGACCTTCGCTTCCGCGCAGGCGACTGCTTGGGCGAAGCTGAAGAGCAAGGTCAGGTTGGTATGAATGCCCTCTTTTTCCAGCTGTTCGGCAGCTCGGATGCCTTCCCACGTGGAGCCGAGCTTGATCAAGATACGCTCGCGATCGACACCCGCAGCCTCGTACAACTTGATGAAGTTGCGCGCCTTGTCGATGCTACCGTCGCGGTCGAAGCTGAAGCTCGCGTCGACCTCGGTCGAAACGCGGCCCGGGATCAACTTCAAGATCTCGCAGCCGAAGTTCACGAACAGCTTGTCCATGAAGGCCATCGTTTGCGCTTCTTGGTTGCCCGGCTGCTTTTTGGAGAAGGCGAGCGCCTCTTCCACCAAGTGCTTGTATTGCGGCTGCTGCGCTGCCTTGAACAAGAGCGACGGGTTCGTGGTCGCGTCTTGCGGCTTGGCCTTGCCGATGGCTTCGATGTCGCCGGTGTCGGCAACCACGGTCGTGTACTTCTTCAACGAATCGAGCAGAGACATCGGAATCCTCCAAAAAACGGCAAAGGGGTAGGCGCACCCGCAGATGCGCGCGTCGAACGGGGAGCGTGCCCCCCACCGGAAGGCAGCGCAACAGCCGTCAGGAGCCGTCGCGCACGACGCGTTCTCGCCTCCGGGACGCCTTTTGAAGTACTGGTCAAAAGTAGCCTATTGGTCGGTTGACCAGTGCACAGATGAATCCTTGAGCCGTTCCGCGGCGTTACTGGAAATCGTCCGCTGACCACAATAGATTGTGTTGACTGGTCGCAGGTACCCCACCTATAGCGGTTGGTGTGTCGGTGCCTGTGCATGCGCACAGGCTGAAAATGGGAACCCGGTTCAAAGCCGGGGCTGCCCCGCAGCGGTAAGCGAGAACGACCCTCACGGTGGCACTGGTCAACTGGCCGGGAAGCAGTGGGTAGTAGGAATTCGGGTTCGCCCGGAACGCTCGTCAGCCCGAAGACCTGCCAACACCCAGCGCTGGGGAGTCATCCGGCGTTGGTGATCTCGGGTGCCTCGCGGGAGGTGGCCGGGGTGATCCACACGCGATTGGGCGCTGTCTGCTCGCGTGCGGTCGCCGCGCCGTTCACGTGGCTTTCGGTTTTAGAGCGGTCATCAGCCGCTCGTTCAACGCGGAGAAAAGCAATGTTCGTCCAGACCGTGTCTTCGTCGAGTGTCCCGTCGTCGTTCCCGCCTTCGTCGTCTGACGTCGACTCGGCTGCGTATCCGCAGACCACCATGCGCGTGAAGAAGCGCAACGGCGGCAGTGAACCGGTCAACGTGAACAAGATCGTACGCGCGGTCAATCGCTGCTGCGCGGGCTTGCCCGACGTGGATGCCCTGCGCGTGGCGATGAAGACGATCAGCGGCTTGTACGATGGTGCGTCGACGCGCGAGCTCGATCAGCTCTCGATTCAAACGGCCGCGGGGTTGATCGTCGAAGAGCCGCAATACGCCAGGCTCGCGGCACGCCTGCTATCGGGGTACGTCGAGAAAGAGGTGCGCGGGCAAGAGATTCAAGCCTTTTCGCAAGCGGTCTCGCAGGCCCACGAGCTCGGCTTGGTGAACGAACGATTGCTGACGTTCGTTGCCAAAAATGCCAGGAAATTGAACGACACGATCGCTCCCGAGCGCGATCGTGAGTTCGAGTATTTCGGGCTACGAACCCTATATGACCGCTATTTGCTGAAGCACCCGAAGACGCGGCTCGTGATCGAGACCCCGCAGCAATTCTTCATGCGTATTGCCTGCGCGCTGTCCGAGAACGTCAACGAAGCGCTCGAATTGTATCGGCTGTTCTCCAGTCTCGAGTACTTGCCGAGCTCACCCACGCTATTCAACTCTGGCATGAGGCACGAGCAGCTCTCGAGTTGCTTTTTGCTCGATTCACCGGACGACCATCTGGAGAAGATCTACAAGAGCTACACGGACATCGCGCTGCTCTCGAAGTTCTCGGGTGGGATCGGGCTTGCGTATCACCGTGTGCGTTCGCGTGGCTCGCTGATCGAGAGCACCAACGGCAAATCCAACGGCATCGTGCCGTGGCTCAAGACGCTCGACGCTTCGGTGTCTGCCGTGAACCAAGGCGGCAAGCGCAAGGGCGCGTGCGCCGTGTACCTCGAGACCTGGCACGCCGACATCGAGTCGTTCCTCGAGCTGCGCGACAACACCGGGGAAGAAGCGAGCCGCACGCACAACCTGAACCTGGCCAACTGGGTCAGTGACTTGTTCATGCGTCGCGTCGAAGCAGACGCGGATTTTAGCCTGTTCGACCCGAAAACCGTGCCGAACCTGCCGGACTTGTATGGAGAAGAGTTCGACCGCGCGTACGAAGAGGCAGAAGCTCGAGGGCTTGCAGCCAAGACCGTCAAGGCCCGCGACCTGTACGCGCGGATGATGCGCACCCTGGCGCAAACCGGCAATGGTTGGATGACCTTCAAAGACAAGTCGAACCGCGCCTGCAATCAAACTGCACTTGCGGGTCGTGCGGTGCACTTGTCCAACCTGTGCACGGAGATTTTGGAGGTCACCTCGTCCGGCGAGACTGCTGTCTGCAACCTGGGCTCGATCAACCTCGGTCGTCACATGAAGCTCACTGCGGACGGCGTGCTCGTCTTCGACTTCGAAAAGCTCGCACAGACGGTGCGCACGGCCGTCCAGCAGCTGGATCGCGTGATCGATCTCAATTTTTATCCGGTTCCAGAAACCAAAGCGTCGAACCTGCGTTGGCGGCCAGTGGGACTCGGTTTGATGGGGCTGCAGGACGTGTTCTTTCAATTGAAGCTGCCCTTCGATGCTCCGGAGTCGCGCGAGATTTCGCGCAAGATTTCCGAAGAAATCTACTTCAACGCGCTCAGCGCGTCGGTCGACCTAGCGATCGCCAAGGGCGCGCATCCCGCGTTCCCCGAAACCCGCGCGGCGCGTGGTGAACTGCAGTTCGACGCTTGGCAGGGTAGCGCGCCGGATAGCCCACGCTGGGCCGAGCTACGCGAAAAGGTGCGTACGCACGGCCTGCGCAATTCGCTGCTCGTCGCCATCGCGCCCACCGCGACGATTGCCTCGATCGCGGGTTGCTACGAATGCATCGAGCCACAGGTCTCGAACTTGTTCAAGCGTGAGACTCTCTCGGGAGACTTCTTGCAGCTCAACAAGTATCTGATAGGTGAGCTCAAAGCGCGCGGTCTGTGGAATGACGGTATCCGTGCCCGTCTGAAGCTGGCGGAAGGTTCCGTGCAGGGCTTGAACGAGCTACCGGAGAACGTGCGCGCGGTCTACCGTACAGCCTGGGAGATCCCGATGCGTTCGCTGATCGATATGGCGGCCGATCGCGGAGCTTTCATCGATCAGAGCCAATCGTTGAATCTGTTCATCGAAAACCCCAACATTGGTCAGCTTTCGAGCATGTACTTCTATGCTTGGAAAAAGGGGCTAAAAACCACGTACTATTTGCGTTCGCGACCGGCTACGCGGATTGCCAAGGCGACGGTCGAACTGCCCTCGCCGTCGCAGCTGCCCTCGCCGCCGAGTGAAGGTGACCCGCACGCTGCCCACGGCTACACGCCCGTTCCGCCCGCCGTCGCTCCGATTGATGACTCGGCGGTCATTGCTTGCTCGCTCGAGAACCCCGAGAGCTGCGAGGCGTGCCAATGAGCAGCTCCGCGCGTCCCAATCGCATCCTCGATCCCGGCTTATGCCTCACGCTCAGGCCGATGGCGTACCCGACCTTTTTCGAGATGTACCGAGCGGCGATCAAAAACACTTGGTCGGTCGAAGAGGTGGACTTCTCGACCGATGTGGCCGACCTCACTCAGCGCATGGGTGAGTCCGAGCGCCACCTCATTCACCGCTTGGTTGCATTCTTCGCCACCGGTGACTCGATTGTCGCCAACAACTTGGTGCTCAACTTGTACAAGCACATCAACGCGCCCGAAGCGCGCATGTACTTGTCCCGCCAGTTATATGAAGAGGCGCTGCACGTTCAATTTTACCTCACGCTGCTCGACACGTACGTTCCGGATCCGGAAGAGCGGTCGCGAGCATTCGCTGCCGTCGAAAATATCCCATCGATTCGCCGCAAAGCCGAATTCTGCAATAAGTACCTGGATTCACTGCAGAGCCTCGGGCGCTTGGAAAGCGAGGCCGATCGCCGGCGCTTCTTGCTCAATCTGATCTGCTTTGCGGCTTGTATCGAGGGCTTGTTCTTCTTCGGTGCGTTCGCTTACGTTTACTTCTTGCGCTCACACGGGCTCTTGCATGGCCTGGCCGCGGGCACCAATTGGGTATTCCGCGACGAAAGTGCTCACATGGCCTTCGCTTTCGAGGTCGTGCGAACGGTGCGTGAGGAAGAGCCGGATTTGGTCGACGATCGCTTCCGCGCCGACGTCTATGCCATGCTCGACGAGGCGATCGCGTGTGAAGTGCAATTCGCCGAAGACCTGCTTGGCGGCGGCATCGCGGGCTTGTCCGTGCCCGACGTGAAGCGCTACCTCGAGTATTGCGCCGATCAACGCTTGGCGACGCTCGGCTTCGAAAAGCGCTACTTCACGAAGAACCCGTTTTCGTTCATGGCGCTGCAAGATGTGCAGGAGGTGACGAACTTCTTCGAGCGGCGGGTCAGTGCGTATCAGACGGGGGTGACTGGGGAAGTGGCGTTCGACATGGCTTTTTGAAAGCTCCAACTCGCCAGGTGCTCGGTCGGCGCAGCCGGCCGAGCACCTAGCAGTCGTCGCACTTTCAGCGGCTCACCGTCGAAAGCGGCACGACTTCACGCGGTGGCGGCACCTGAGAGCGGGGCGCACCCGGAGGGGGCACGTACACGCCCCAGATATCGCGCGCGTAGCTGAGGATGGTGCGGTCGCTGGAGAAGACGCCCATGTTGGCCACATTGAGAATCGCGCGCCGGGTCCAACCGGCTTGATCGTGGTACGCGGTTTCAACGCTGCGCTGGCAGTGGGCGTAGCTCAGGAAATCCGCGAGCACGAGGTACGTGTCGTGGTGGAGCAACGAGTCGATGATCGGGCGGAAGCGATTCGGATCATCGGGGGAGAACATGCCGTTGGTGATCGCGTCGAGGGCGCTGCGCAGCAGGTGATCGCCGTAGTAGTGCTGCATCGGGTCATAGCCCTTGGCTTTGGTCTGCATCACCTGGTCGGTGGTGAGGCCGAACAGGAACATGTTGGCTTCACTCACGGCGTCTTTGATTTCGATGTTGGCGCCGTCGAGCGTGCCGACGGTGAGGGCGCCGTTCATCGCGAACTTCATGTTGCCGGTGCCGGAAGCTTCCGTGCCAGCGGTCGAGATTTGTTCGGACACGTCCGTCGCGGGCACGATCACTTCAGCGAGCGATACGCTGTAGTTCGGCACGAAGATCACGCGCAAGTATTCGCGCACGTTGACGTCTGAATTCACGACCTGGGCGACCGAGTTGATCAGATGAATGATCCGCTTGGCCATGTCGTAGCCCGGCGCCGCCTTGCCGGCGAAGAGGAAGGTGCGCGGGATGACGTCGAACGGCGGCTTGTGCTTGTACGTGAGATACAGCGAAATCACGTTCAAGATGTTGAGCAGTTGGCGCTTGTACTCGTGGATGCGCTTGACCTGAGAGTCGATCAGGTGCGCCGGGTCGAGCTCGATCTGGTAGCGTTGCTTCAGCGTCGCGGCCAAACGCTCCTTATTTTGGCGTTTGACGGCCTGCCACTCGGCTTGGAACTCGGGATCCGTGGCGTAGGGCGTGAGCTGCTGCAGTTGGTCGAGGTCGATTTCCCAGCCCGAGCCGATGCGGCTCGTGATCAACTTGGACAGGCCCGGATTGCACTTGAGGAGCCAGCGGCGCGGCGTCACGCCGTTGGTCTGGTTGCAGAACTTGGCCCCGTCGAACTCGTAGAAATCGCGGAACAAGTGATCGCGCAGCAGCTGCGAATGGAGCGCGGAAACGCCGTTGACTCGCGTGCTGCCGATCACGGCCAGGTTGGCCATCTGCACGCGCTTTTCGCTGCCTTCCTCGATGATCGACATGCGGCGCAAGCGGTCATTGTCGCCGGGGAACTTCTTTTTCACCTCGGCGAGGAATTGCGCGTTGATGTCGTAGATGATTTGCAGGTGGCGAGGCAGCAGCTTCTCCATCAACCACACGGGCCAGCGCTCGAGCGCCTCCGGCAAGATGGTGTGATTGGTGTACGCGCAGCAGCGCTTCGTCAAAGACCAGGCGTGGTCCCACGGCATCGCATATTCATCGACCAAAAGCCGCATCAGCTCGGCGACGGCCAGGGCCGGATGCGTGTCATTCATCTGGAAGATGGCCTGCTCGTGCAAGCTGTATAGATCCGCGTGGTAACGGAGGTGCCGGCCGAGCACGTC
>Ga0164241_10000776_pt1 | contig 48317 bp, 31 predicted proteins | sample OricomyardsoilBY_FD_108780 | JGI IMG/M metagenome (GOLD analysis project Ga0164241, IMG submission 108780) | Backyard soil microbial communities from Emeryville, California, USA - Original compost - Back yard soil (BY) | ecosystem: Environmental > Terrestrial > Soil > Unclassified | place: USA... | reverse complement strand
CGGCTGTCCGGTAAAATGAATACTTTTGTTCATGGTGAATTTGTTTGTGGTAAAACCAATCTACCATGAAAAAAGCAAGGTCAGAAATGACCTTGCTTAATATTTTAACCGGACACTAGTAATTTAAGATTTAAGATTTAAGATTTAAGATTTAAGATTTAAGATTTAAGATTTAAGATTTAAGATTTAAGATTTAAGATTTAAGATTAGGGCATCCCAATTTGCAACTTGAAAACCTGACTTGAAATTTATAAGAATTAGCTTAGCGTTTGTTGAAACCCGTCTGATCAAGCCATGGTCAGGCGGGGACTAAACTTTGAGGTGCCTGATCGTTTCGTTGCGATTTATTTTCCCTGACTGCGTTTCAGAAAATTTCGAAACAAATTTAATTTCCTTCGGCATTTCGTATTTAGCCATACGCATCGACAATTTTCTTGCGATCACAGACTGAATTTCTTCTTCCACACTACCTTCAACAAACAACACAACCCGCTGTCCTAGTTTTTTGTCTGCAATTCCGGCAAGAAAGAATCGATTGGCGAGATGTTCTTCAGTAAAAACCGATTCTACGATTCGCTCAACATGCTCAGGAGATATTTTAACGCCACCGGAATTAATCACGTTGTCAAGTCGTCCGAGCCATATGAAATGTGATGCATCAATAATGTTCACAAGGTCATTGGTAATGACGGGGTCATCGAGGTAGCCTGTTTGAATCACAAGACATCCTCGCTCATCTTTCCTGATTTTAGTATTCCCGAGAACACGAAAACTATTTTCCGCATGATGGCCATTTAGTTTTTGCAAAGCAATGTGTGAGACAGTTTCTGTCATGCCATAGGTGGCGTAAAGCAGGCTTTTGATTTTCTCCAGCTTTGGTTTTAACGATGCTGAAATTGAAGCGCCACCGATGATGCCGCATTTCAGTGCGTTGAGTTTTTTCGAATGGTTCTCCTCGAGAATGGCTTCGATCTGAAGTGGAACGAAAGCAGCAAAATCAATTTGATGTTCACCAAGATTTTTAAATGGATTGGCAACGGGCTCAACGGCAACCACGTTCATGCCACCCAGGAAACTTCTGACGAGCATCATTTGTCCGGCGATGTACTTCGTGTCAAGACATACCAACGCTGTATCACCCGCATGGAGTTGAAGGGCATCAAGAGTAAGGCGCGCGCTGGCCTCCATCTGTTCTCTTCTTAGAGTAATTTTTTTTGGAATGCCTGTGCTCCCTGAGGTTGTCAGTGTAAATTCATTTTTTCCGGCCAGCCAGTCATGACAAAATGTTAAAGTTGAATTTTCAAAATCAGATCGTGCCGAAGCCAATACGGCGGAGTCGAGGAGCTGTTGCCTCAAGTATTTCCGGCCGTTTAATTCCAACCACGGGAAGGTCATCGGATGTGAATATTTGCTTCACTATTCGAAATCAGTATCTCCAGTCTTTTGATTCGTGTTGCTTCCTGCTTGGCATCCATGATTCTGTGAATGGCTACTTTCCGATAGCCCGGAGCCAACGCTTGAAAGAACTTCCAGGCCTTTTTATTTGTCTTGAATTTTTTCAAATACACCGGACTCAGTTTTGTTTCCTCTTTTTCGTGGGAATAGATTCCTGATTTTTTTTCCTGACGTTTACTAAAGGCTTCGATGCCTGCCGGAGTCATCAATCCCTTTTTCGTGAGATCTTTTACTTTCTGAATGTTGATGGCGCTCCATGTACTGGTTGGTTTTCTCGGTGTGAAACGATTATAGTAGCTTATTTCATCAATGGATCTTCGCACGCCGTCAATCCAACCAAAACAAAGCGCCTGATCCACAGACTCAGACCAGATGATGCTTGGTTTTCCTGAAGCTACTTTGTAAAAGCCAATGTAAACCTCGGTCTCCTTGCTATGATTTTTTTCAAACCACTTTCGTAAGTCAGAGGGTTTGGCAAAGAATAGCGGTTTCATAAATCAATATTCTGTTATGGAAACTTTGGGAACTTTGAAAAATCCGGATCACGTTTTTCAAGGAACGAATTCTTCCCTTCTTTGGCTTCATCACTCAGGTAGTACAGTAACGTTGCATTTCCTGCCAACTCCTGTATGCCTGCCTGTCCATCCAGTTCGGCATTGAAGGATGATTTCAACATGCGAATGGCCAGCGGACTTTTCTTCAGGATTTTTTTGGCCCATTCCACATAGGTTTCTTCAAGCTTATCCAGGGGCACCACTTTGTTGACAAGTCCCATGTCGAGAGCTTCTTTTGCATCGTATTGATCGCACAAGAACCAGATCTCACGTGCTTTCTTCTGACCAACAATGCGCGCGAGGTAAGAAGCACCGAATCCTCCATCGAAACTTCCAACTTTTGGTCCGGTCTGCCCAAAGCGTGCGTTCTCTGCGGCAATGGAAAGATCACAAACCACATGCAGTACATGACCGCCTCCGATGGCCCAGCCCGCCACAGCAGCGATGACAGGTTTTGAAATGGATCGTATGATTTTTTGCAGATCCAGAACATTCAGGCGTGGTACAGTATCTGTTCCAACATACCCACCGTGTCCGCGCACACTTTGATCACCACCACTGCAAAATGCTTTTCCCCCTTCACCGGTTAAAATAATAACGCCGATCTCTTCATCTTCACGGCAATGATACATCGCATCAATCATCTCACTGACGGTAAGGGGTGTAAATGCATTGTGTACCTCCGGGCGATTGATGCTGATGCGGGCAATACCTTCAAATTTATGGAAGACAATCTCCTTGTATTCTTTAATGACTTTCCAATTGTTATTAAGTTTCATAACCTTTTTTTACGTGTTGTAAAAATTTATCAAATATCGATTTGTTCACGCTTCGATCTGTATCGATTTCAAGAACTTTTGTGCGGCCGTCAAATTCAAGAAAGTGTTTGATGGCGTTTTTTGTTTGTTTTAATGTTTCGATTTTGGAATAATCGAAATTAAACTCACTGGCAAGCGCCTTGCCCGAAAGTTTTTGCTCGGTAACAAAGAATTGATCAAGCTCGGGTAAACTGCTGGGTCCGTCAATTAAATTAAAAATAATTCCCCCATGATTATTAATGAGAAAGATATGAAGGTTAGGCACCTCATAGTTATGCCAGAAGGCGTTGCGGTCATAGAAGAATGCCATATCACCCGTGATCAGAAAATTTGGAACCTCGCTGATCAACGCATGGCCAACCGCTGTGCTTGTGCAACCGTCAATACCGCTGGTGCCGCGGTTTGAAAATACGTGAATGCCTTTCTTGCCGGCTTCGAGTGAAATAAAATTCGCGTAACGTACCGTCATGCTGTTGGCAAGGTGAAGATTACAGCGTGGCGGAAGGGATTTAATAAGTTCGTGGATAAGATAAAACTCACCCCAAGCAGTTGTGGAGAAAAAGGATTTTAGGGAACGTTGAGTGCGGTGTTCTTCTGCCTCCCACAAACGGAAATAATTTTCACGCTTTTGCGTTTCAAAATCGGAATTTTTAATTGTGTCACTGAGGCTATCGAAAAATAAAGCAGGGCTCGTAGCAATATTTTTTGTTATGCTCTGAAAGGTATCGGCCACAGCACCGTGGAGCTGAACATGCCAATGTTCTATCGCTTTGTGCTGGCGCAGGAAAACCTTTAAATTTTTGGATATAACAGACTTTCCAAACGTAATCAATAGTTCCGGACGAAGTGATTTCCTGACATCATCTCCGCATTGCCCCAGAAAAACATCCGCATGTCGTACGGTATGTGACAAAGCGTGCTGGTTACTGATAATGTCGCCTACAACTGAAACTTTTTGATGCTTCGAAAATTTCTCAAGCGATTTGATGAGGCCTTCGTCATAATCATGTTGCCCGGCTACCACCAATACTTTATTGAATGAGTTTAGTTTTTGTTTGAGCTGGGATATATCAGTATCTCCAACAACAGGTGTTATGCTGATCGACTCAATGATTCTTGGTTCTTTGCTAAAGGAAATTACTTCGCCTTGAGCCGGATAAAACGGTTCGCGAAAAGCCGCATTGATATGAATCGGTCCGCAGGGGAACTCACGCGACAGTTGAATGGCTTCGTTCACAATGCGGTTGATATGCCATGCTGTATCAGGATGGTCGTCAAGCTGGGGGAGGTTGTAGGATTTTTTTACATGTGTGCCATAGACGTCGGGTTGATGAATGGTTTGGCCATCGTGCTGATCAATCCATTCGGGTGCGCGATCGGCTGTAAAGATCAAAAGTGGAATTTGCTGAAAGTAAGCTTCAGCCACGGCGGGTGCGAAATTAAATGCAGCAGAGCCTGAGGTGCACACCAACGCTACGGGAGAATTCGTTTCCTGTGCGATGCCTAACCCGATAAACGCAGCGCTTCGCTCATCACTGAATGTTCTTGCAGTAATTTTTGAATGTCGCACAAAGGCAAGGGTCAACGGTGCACAGCGTGAGCCCGGACAAAGTACAGCTTGTGTTATTCCGTGACGGAAACAAATTTCGGCGATATCATAAATGGGTTGAAATTTCACCGCATCAAGTTAAGAAGTAATTACCCGTAGTAATGTATCCATTTTCATTTCTGTTTCCTCCCACTCTTTTTCAGGAATGGAATCCGTAGTAACACCCGCACCCGCATAAAGAATTAGACGATCTTTCAGGATCTGCAGACAGCGCAAATTCACAAAAACATGAGTCTCATTCCTGAAATTTACAGGACCTAAGAAGCCGCTGTAAAACTGTCGGTCAAATCCTTCATGGTTGTATAGAAATTCTCTGCTGGCAACGAGGGGAGTGCCGCACACCGCCGAGGTGGGGTGAAGTAATGTGAGCATTTGTGAGCCCAGTTGCGGAAAACCGGTCCCAACAATATCGGCTTCAAAATCGGTTTTTAGGTGAATTAGATTTCCTGCTAAAAAAGTTTTAGGCCCATGCTCTTTAAAATCACGCAGCCGTATTTTTTTAAAACAATTAATAATATATCGGCTTACCAGAGCCTGTTCTTCAATGTTCTTTTGTGTCCAAGCAACATCGCGCAGATCCATGGATGGATCATAAGACTGTGTGCCTGCCAAGGCTGCTGTTCTGAAACATTTCGAGGCATCAATGCTTACGAGTAACTCGGGAGTTGCTCCAAGCCAGGTGCCGACTTCAGGAATTGATACTAAAGAGACCATGGCGTTTGGATATAACTCGCAAAGCTTGTTGAACGTCTCCACCACATCCAGATCCCGATCTAACTCAAAGGTTGTAGCGCGGGAGGGGACGATTTTTTCTGCGTGTCCGTGTTGGATAAAATCAATACTTTGCTGTACAAGGTTGAGATAAGCTTGCTTATCTCCCGCCGTGTGCGATGTCTGAATCGGGTAATGCACAAGTTCTTTTTTTTCCTCTGCAGAAAACGCAGTCGTTAATTCGGTAAATTCTTTTTGAGTGAATTTATGTTCAAGCGGATCATGATCTGAAAAAGAATAAACACGATCGGCGGTGAGGAAAAGTTTGTTTTTTGTCGTGTCAAACGGGGCAAACACAAAACCCGGTTGCGAATCTTCGATTAAGAATTCATTTATTTCTAACACGTTTTGCGTACAAACCAAAAAATGTTTTTGAATTGATCCGGGTTGACGCCAGAGTGCAAATGCCTGTTGCTGTTTGCGATGACGTAAAAAAAGAGATGAAAGTATTTCAACCTGTGATGTGAGCGCGTGAGCGGAATGTGAAAGACGCATTAAGAATTTACATTTCGGGAAACGTACATGAGTAATTCTTCCTTGTTCATTGTCTCATTGTCAATTTTGCTATCGCTTGTCGATGACGGCCATGGTGATTCGGCTGATACAAATTAATTCTTTTTCTTCATTGAAGATTCGTATTTCCCATACGTGAGTTCGCTTTCCAATGTGGATTGCTGTGGTCGTTCCAGTTACAATCCCATGTTTAATACCTTTGATATGGTTAGCATTGATGTCGAGGCCTACACAATATTGAACCGTTGGATCGATGCAGCAGTTTGCGGCAATACTGCCGAGCGTTTCCGCAAGGGCAACAGAAGCACCTCCGTGTAACAAACCAAGAGGTTGATGGGTTCGGTGGTCTACCGGCATTTTTGCGGAAATATGATCATCTCCAATTTCCGAGAACTCAATTCCGAGATGCTCAACTAAGGTGTTCTTACACAGCTTGTTGAGTGCCTCACACGTTATTCCCTTCGAAATAAAAGACAATGGCAATGAAGCAGGATTACTTGACACGTGAGTATTTCATTACTTTTGCCGCCAAAATAAGCTGAAATTGACCAGTAAAAAAATATATCTTATTCGCCATGGCCAGACGGATTTCAACCTCCGGGGCATTGTGCAGGGCAGTGGTGTGGATACTTCACTCAACGAACGAGGGCAACAGCAGGCACGGGCATTCTTCGAGGCTTATCAACACGTAGCATTCGATAAAATTTATACGTCTGCGTTAAAACGAAGTTTTGAAAGTGTAAAGGATTTTATCGGACTGGGCTTGCCTTATGAAAAGCTTGCCGGGTTAAATGAAATCAGTTGGGGAAGAAATGAAGGTCAGGTCATTACACCGGAGGAAGATGCCTATTATCATCGTATGCTGAGGCTATGGGGAGAAGGTAAAACAGACCAGCGAATTGAAGGAGGCGAGAGCCCCGATGAAGTTGCTGCTCGCCAAAGACCAGCATTGGCCCATATCATGAACAGGCCTGAAGAAAAAACAATTCTTATATGCATGCATGGTCGGGCCATCCGCATACTATTGTGTCAACTCATGAAAAAATCACTGAAGGACATGGATTCATTTGAGCACCAAAACCTGTGTCTTTATTTGATCAATCATCATGGATCAGAATTTGTTATTGAAAAGCACAATGATGTGGCACACCTGCAAAATCTGGACAGTGTGGCCGGAGAAAAAAATGGTTCAATAAAACCTTAGATCGCCAGTTGTTCCAGGGCGGATTTTGCTTTGCTGTCAACGCTGGCTTTGTATTCGTGCTTTTTGTAACTGAGCGCTTTTTCGAAATCAAATTTTGCCAACGTGTTATTGCCTTGTGCCTGGGCGATGTAGCCAAGTTGCAAATAGGAATTAGGAGCGAAGTACCATTGATTTTGTCCTGCCATGTCAATCGCTTGCTGGTAGAACAATTTGGCGGCCGCAAGATCATTTGTTTTATGGGCAAGTCTTGCCTTGCGATAATAGTATTCAGTCTGATCTTTTAATCCCGAAAGATCGACAGGAGCTATGGTCAGTAACAATTCCTTTGCTTCTTTATAATATCCGCCATCAGTGTAAAACCTTACCTTCAAAATTTTTGGATTGGGAAAACTTCCTTCTTTTAGCTGAGCTGCAGCGTAAACGTCAGGTTCGGCAATTTCACGACCTGTTTTCTTTGCTTTTTCAAAACTTAATTTAGCCTCGGGTGTTTTCTTTTGAAGCCAGTAACACAAACCGATTTTGTAATAGCAATCCTTTTTAAAATTTTGACTTTTGTACGTAGCAATGAATTTTTGATAGGCCTGTATGGACGCTGCGTACTCGCCGCGCTGCAACAAGATTTCCCCCTTCAGGTATTCCATATAGTAAATGGCCAATCCCGATTGACTATCGATTTCATGAATTAATTTAAGTGCTTCGTCACTCTCTGAATTTTTCATCAGCATATTCACGGTGAGGAATAACAATAATCGGTTGCCTGGATTTTTAACTAAAAGCTGTTGAAACCCTTTTGTTGATTCGTCTACTTGTTGGTTGATGAATCCCTTAATCGTATAATAAAGAATGTTCGCTTCTATATTTAGGGAAGATTTTGAAGCTCCCAGTTCGGATAGTTGTTTTTGACCTTTCACAACCGATCCTTTCATGCCCAGGAGACTCATGAACCAATGGAATTTATCGGGTACGGATCCAACCATCACCTGAATGACTCCACTTGTTTTTTTGATTGGAATAAAATTGGGATCAAGTGCAAGGCACTGTTGTGTAAGATTGTAGGCTTCCCGAATTGCCCATACGGCATTGAGTTCCTGACCCAGGTTCAGAAAATTAAAGCCACGCTGTAAGTTAAGTTCGGCACGGAGAAACAGCGTTTCAACCGTGGCCTTATTCGTTTCAAGAAATTTTAACCGCTCTTTGAATTTTGCTTCGATAAAATCAAACTTCTCTTCGTCTTCCGTAACGAGAACATCCACGGTTTCGCAGAGACTTTGCACATAGAGGCGATGAAGCTCATTCGATTTACCCTTGAGCTGTGCAATTTTGGCGTACGCCTGATCCATTTGCAGGTTGAGTACAAGTTGATAGGCCTTTTCCAATTCGGCGTCAAATTTCCAAACAGGATCGATGGCAAAGGAGGGAGTCAAAAGAAAAAAAAGGCAAACCGTGAAGCCTGCCTTTCTTATAGAAGATATCATCGTGGTATTAGCCAACCTTTTTTGGTGCAGGAGCACGCTTAACAGGAGCTGCTTTTTTTGGTTTTGCATCTGGTTCCATAGATTCCATATCCACATCGGCAAGAATCCGGCCTGAATGCTCATCAATAACAATTTTCTTTTTCTCTCTGATTTCGGCAATTTTTTGAGGGGGAATAATGATGTTGCAACCCTCAGCAGCGCCACGCACTACGCGAACAACAGCAAGTCCATTCGACAAGCTTCCGCGAAGACGTTCATAGTATTTTAATAGTTTTTCTTCGATCTTCTTTGTAGCCTTTTCACGATCAGCCAAAAGCTTCTTTTCTTCTTCCTGGCTTTCATTCAGGATTTCATCAAGCTCTTTTTTCTTGTTTTCAAGGTCAGCAGATCTTTCCTGAATCAGGGTCTCAATCTTCTTGATTTCCTCTTTCTTCGCTTCAATTTTGTCTTTGCCTTCCTTTATGCGTTTTTCACAAATTTGAATTTCAAGTTCCTGTAATTCAGTCTCTTTGGTAATAGCGTCAAATTCGCGGTTGTTTTTAACGTTCTTTTGCTGTTCGCTGTATTTTTTCACCAGCTTTTCAGCCTCCTTGATATTGTCTTTATTCTTCTTAATCCCATCCTCTAATTCCTTTGTTTCTGCCTCAAAACGACTAAAACGGGTGCGGTAGCCCTCCATTTCGTCCTCCAGATCCTGAACTTCATCGGGCAGGTCACCCCTGAGTTTTTTTAGCTCGTCTATTTTTGAATCAATGGTCTGTAATTTAACAAGGGCTTCCAGTTTCTGCGCAATTGATTGATTTTCCATTCTTTATAGATAACTTATTGGATTGGTGATCGTTTTTGAAAAATTGATTGCAAAAGTAGTAAATTTTTTGCTTAAAACATCCTTTATGAGGTCTTTCGTAAACTGTTCGCTTTCATAATGGCCAATATCTGCAATCATGATTTTGCCGTCAGCGTCAAAGAATTCGTGGTATTTGAAATCGGCCGTAATGAAAACATCAGCTCCGACAGCAATTGCTTTCGGGAGCAGGAAGCTGCCGGATCCGCCACAGACAGCTACTTTTTTGATCATCTTTTCAACGGGTGCTGTATACCGCACACAACGGGTATTCATATCTATTTTTAAACGCTTTAAAAATTCAATTGGTTCCTCAGGTACTTCAAGTTCTCCCACGATCCCTGCACCAATCTCCTGGTTTTCATTTTCAAGTCTCGTAAGGTAGTAGGCCACCTCTTCATAAGGATGGGCTTTGTGCAATGCCGAGAGAATACCATCCTCTAAATACGACGCGAACAAAAGTTCAAGACGCGTTTCGTTAACCCGTTCCAGTTTATCCACTTGGCCTATCACAGGTTGCGAATTTCCCGTGGCCAGGAATGTTCCGGTTCCGGAACTTTGAAAACTGCAATTTTTGTAATTACCAATCTGACCTGCACCGACGTTGTGAAGGGCATCTAAAACCTGTTGAGTATTTTCGTTTGGAACAAAGGTAACCAGTTTCGTTAACGTGTCTTTTTTGGGACTTAATACGCGAAGGTTTTTTAATCCTAGTTTCAAGGCAATGCGCTGGCTTACACCTTGTAAAATATTGTCAAAATTGGTATGCAGTGAATAAATGGCGATATCATGTTTAATCGCCTTGATTATAGCGCGCTCAATGTAATTACTGCCTGTGATTTTCTTTAGTCCTTTAAAGATAATCGGATGGTGGGAGACAATGAGATTGCATCCTGTTTGGATCGCCTCATTGACCACCTGTTCTGTACAATCCAGGGAAAGCAAAACATGGGTAACCGGCCATGAAGGGTCGCCGGTATGCAAGCCGCTGTTATCATAGCTTTCCTGCAATTGTCGGGGAGCGATCGATTCAAGATATGTTGTGATATCATTTATCGTAACCATATGCTCGGATTGCTTAGTTTTGGCCAAAAATACTGAAAGATTTACGGTTTACTTCACGATGAGTATCCTACGATTTCTACTTTTTCCTTTCGCGATACTATACTATGTGGTAACCCGTGTGCGCAATTATCTCTATGACATCGGCCACAAAAAATCCTTTGAGTTTAGTGTGCCTGTAATTTCGGTCGGCAATCTCAATACAGGTGGGTCGGGTAAAACTCCGATGATTGAATACCTCATACGCTTGTTGAGCGATAAAGAACAGGTAACTACATTGAGCCGTGGCTACGGACGTAAAACAAAAGGGTTACGGTTTGCCGGTGTTCACGATTCGGCAATGACACTTGGGGATGAACCCTTTCAATTATTCACAAAATTTGGCCGTTATGTTCGTGTGGTAGTGGGAGAGGATCGTGCCTTTGCCATTCCAAATATTTTACACGAGCATCCCGATACAACCGCTATTTTATTGGACGATGCATTTCAACATCGTTCTGTTAAACCTCATTACTCGATATTGGTTACAGACTATTCAAAACCATTTTTTAGAGACGTTATTCTCCCTGTAGGAAATCTCCGCGAACCTCGATCGGGCGCAGCAAGAGCAAATGTGGTTGTGGTAACAAAATGCCCGCATGATCTTTCAACTTCCGAAATTCAGTCGCTGACTTCCCGCATTCACCGATATGTTGATGGACCTGTTTATTTTTCTAACATTAAATACGGCGACCTCATACAATTTTCTGGAAACCGCGACAGCATTTCTTCTCATGTTGTCTTACTAACAGGAATTGCCAACACAGATGCTTTTGATAAACATTGCCGTTCTCAGTATACCGTAGTAAAACATTTTCAATTTGCAGATCACCATCGGTATACGCGTGCCGACATTTTGAAAATAGGTGAATTTATTGGCAGTCAGACCGGGCAAGTTTCCATCTTGACTACAGAGAAGGACTGGGTTAGATTATCTGAACCCGAGTTCATAAACGAATTAAAGAACCTTCCATGCTATTATGTACCCATCGAAATGGTTTTTATAAAAAATGGATCAGAATTTGATAAACAAGTAGTCGAGGCGATAAAACTGCCGGAAGAAGTGTGAACCTGATTATCTTTGGCTGTGATTTTACGTAGTCTGCTTCTAACCCTGTTTATAAGTGCAACCGCTCTCCGGGTTGCAGCCCAACAGCCTGCGACTCAGGAGCCATCGACCAGGGTTGGCTCACAGATTGTTAACGACTCCACAAAGAACATCTATGGGCCGAAGACGACAACCTGGACAACCGAAGAAGAAATTTTCTTTGATCGTGCCATATATAAGTCGGTAGATACAACACTTACTAATTATCATCGCTGGACATACATCCAGCGTTTTAACAATTTATATAAAGACCTTGGCAATTCAGGCACAGCCCTTAGCCCGATTTTTCCCATAGCACCCGCATTGATCGGCGCTTCTACGGGCTATTCGGTTTATGACCAGTATTTCCAGACCCAGGTAGTGAAGTACTTCGATACGAAATCACCGTATACCCGCATGCAATTGATCTGGGGAGGAAAGGGCAGGGCGATGACAAATGTGGAGTTCAGCAGGAACATTACACCACGCTGGAATTTTGGTTTTAATGTGCGTCCAATTCTCACCGATAAACAAATTCAACGTGCAGGAAAAGGTGATCGCCATGTAGTCAGCTATTATTACGATGGTTATACGCGCTTTACCACAAAGGATGATCATTATTCTGTACTTCTTAATTATCGCCGAATCAGGCATCGTGTTTATGAAAACGGAGGCGTGGAAGTGCTTGATCCGGCAGATTCAACCTATGCATCGTTGTTTGACCCAAATGCGAGACCAAAACTTACACAGGCGATCAGTGTGGAGCAACGTAATCAGGTTCACCTGTTTCATGAATTTAAAGTAGGTGATATTCAGGTGTATCACAGGAGTGATCTTGGCAAGCAATACAATTTGTACCGTGAGGATTTAACGATTGATCCTGTGGATTACTACGATCATACAGAAGATATCGGAAAAGATTCAGTGCTTGTCAAAGACAGTGTGCGTTTTTCAAACTTCGCTAATGAATTTGGTTTGAAGGGACGAACAGGTAAGGTTTTCTATAACGGATATTATAAGATCAGGTCGTATCGGTTTGAGTATAAATACATGGACGCAGATACCCTGGCCTTACCATCACGTGATGTTGAGCATTATCTCGGGGGTAGGATTGAGTATAATTATGATTCCTTAACCAGCATTCAGGGATGGGCCGAATTGTTGAATACCGGTCAGCATCGTATCGAAGGTGAATTGCGATCGCGGTGGCTCGATGCAAGTGTAAAGCGATTGTTGTCGAAACCAGGATTCGTCCAAAATGCATACCGCGGACGTTTTGATTACTGGAACAATAATTTCAGGGATATCCAAACAACACAAGCGTCGGCTTTTTTAAAATTGTCTGCAGGACCCCTGTTAGCTTCAGCAGGAATGAATTATACCATGCTGAAAAATTATATCTATTTCCAGAAAGGAAAATTTGAGGACACTGATCAAACCGTACTGCCTGTGCAGTCTTCTGGGATTCAACAACTTGTGGCTCCGGAGTTTACCATGGACATTCGATTTTTAAAGTATGTCCATTTGCGGCCACAGATCATCTATTCAAAACTCCTTCAAAACGATAACAATGCCTTACGTATTCCGGATGTTTTTGTAAATGGGCAATTGGCCTACGAAGGACACTGGTTTAAGAAAAATCTTCTGGTGCAAGTAGGATTTGATGCACATTGGAATTCAGCATACACACCCTTAGGCTACGACCCTGCAATTCAGCAGTTCTATGTGCAGGATAAAGTAACAGCCCCGTCCTTTTTACTAGCCGATGTTTTTCTAAATGGCAAGATCAAACGCGGAAGATTCTTTTTCAAATACCATAACATCGTGCAGGCCTTTACGGGACAAGGCTACCTGCCTACGCCTGATTATCCGGGCATGAGAAATGTGTTTGACATGGGCTTCGAGTTATTGCTGTTTGATTAAACTCGCATAATTTGGAAACAATAATAAAGACGAATTGCATTTGCCGTTGACTATCGATCATGGACTATGGACCAACGACTATGACCTAACTACGTCTTCTGCTTTTTCTTCTTTGCAGCAGGAAATAAAATGTTATTGAGAATTAACCGGTAGCCCGGTGAGTTGGGATGGAGGTTCAAATCAGTGGGGTCTTCACCTACAACATGTTGGTAATCTTCTGGATCATGTCCTCCATAATAGGTCCAGAATCCTTTTCCTAAAACACCGTGCATGTATTTAGCCTCGTTGATCTCTTTATTTTCTCCCATGATAACAACATCTGATTTTACAAGTCGCTTTTTAAAGCCAGTGGTCTGTCCGTAAAAACCTTTAATTACCCGCGAATGGTTCTGAGTAAGCATCGAGGGTATCGGATCCCACTTGGCAGAGAATTGAAAAATACCGAAGTAATCATTGTCCTGGCGCAGACCGCGTTCAGGAGCATTGTTGTCAATTTCAGAAAATTCATATTCCAGCGGATTTCTCTCAAGACGGAAATCAGTAAAAGCCAGGCTATTGTTAAAATTGAGTTTTTCCTGAGCGGCAGGATCAGCAGGATCTCCGTCAAATACACGGTCACAAATATCAACGCCTTCGGCAGCTAAAGCAATATCAAACGAATCTGTTGCTGAGCACATGGCGAAAAGAAATCCTCCGCTTATAACAAACTCCTTAATTTTTTTTGCCACAGCTAGTTTTAACTGCGATACTTTTTGGAATCCGTTTCTGCCTGCCATATTCTCAGCCTCCTTTTGTTGCTGAACATACCAGGGGGCATTGGAATAGTTTGCATAAAACTTTCCGTATTGACCTGTAAAGTCTTCATGGTGCAGGTGAATCCAGTCGTATTTAATAAGATCACCGTGTAAGACTTCTTCATCAAAGACAATGTCGTATGGAATTTCAGCATAGGTAAGTACCAGCGTTACGGCATCATCCCACGGTAGCTTACTTTTCGGGGTGTACACGGCAATCCGCGGATACTTTTCAAGTTTCATCAAATCGTAATTCAAATCGGGCCGGGCCACTTCGCCCATGATCGCCGTTGCCTGCGCATCCGAAATAACATCGTAGCTCACACCGCGAATGGTGAGTTCATTTTGAATGGAAGGGTGGTATTTGCACATAAAACTACCCCCCCGGTAATTGAGCAGCCAATCCACCTCATTTTCAGATTTAAGAATCCAATACGAGATTCCATAGGCTTTGAGATGATTTTTCTGTGTTTCATCCATGGGGATGAAAATATAATTGGCAGAAGCGGTTCGAAACAGGACTAAAAATGAAAACAAAATGAGATAACGCATCGTTACAGCCCTCAGGTCAGTTTATGTTACCAAATTATTCAATAGATCGTTTTATAACAACGTTTAAAGAGCTTAATTTTGTCTTTGTTACTGGCTTAATTTCCAATTATTTTTTTAAAAACCATCATTAGCATGAATCTGACCGAAAATATCAAAGAGGGCATCCGGTCAGTAAAAGCTAACATGCTTCGATCGATTCTTACGGCACTTATTGTTGCAATCGGAATTACCTCACTGGTAGGTATTCTTACTGCCATTGAGGGTATTGAATACTCTGTTTCAGAAAGCTTAGCTTCGTTGGGAGTAAATGTGTTTGACATATCGTCCAAGCAGAACCGGGGCAGTAGTCAGCAAGGCAGGAAAGAAAAACCATCACCTCCGATGTACCTGAGCGATGCAGAAAAATTTATAGCTCGCTATAGCTTTCCGTCAAGTATAAGTCTTTCTGCCAACCTTACGGGGGCTGCCGAGATAAAACATGCTTCGAAAAAGACCAACCCAAACATCAGCGTGGTGGGTGTAAACCAGGACTATATGGCGATCAAAGGGCTTGATCTGGAATCGGGAAGAAATTTTTCTACCATCGAAATTCAGTTTGGTACCCGCGTGGCTGTGTTGGGAAAAAAATTGGTTGAATCCATTTACGAACCCAACACCCAGGTGATCGGATCGGTAATTTCATTTAAGGGAAATCAATTTAAAGTAATCGGTGTATTGAAGGAAAAAGGCAGCCTTGCCGAGAACAACTATGACAACATGGCCTTTATTCCTATTGTTGTTGCCAATCAGTTAGCAGAGGGGCGAGGCTTGGATTATTGGCTCACGGTGGGCATTACCGATCTATCGAAAATGGATGCAGCCATGGGAGAAGCGACAGGCTTAATGCGTTCCATTCGTCAGGACAGGGTAGGTAAACCAAATTCATTTGAAATAGCCAAAAGTGAAACCCTGGCGCAGGAATTAGAAAGCATTACCAGTGTACTTCGTTTAGGAGGGTTTGGTGTCGGCTTTATTACGTTATTGGGAGCCTGTATCGCGCTCATGAATATCATGTTGGTTTCAGTAACAGAGCGTACCATGGAAGTGGGGGTGCGAAAAGCGCTGGGGGCAACACCACTTCGTATTCGTCAGCAATTTATTATTGAGGCCCTGCTGGTTTGTGTTATTGGCGGATTGGCTGGAATTTTATTTGGAATCCTGATTGGCAATTTAATAGCGAGCTTCATGAGTGTGGATGCATTTATCGTTCCCTGGATGTGGATGTTTGTGGGCATGGTGGTATGTCTTTTTGTTGGCCTCATCTCCGGGTATTACCCCGCATCAAAAGCATCCAAGCTTGATCCGATTGAATCGTTGAGATTTGAGTAACACAAATTAATAAATTTATAACAAACAGGGTCTTCTAAAAGAGACCCTGTTTTGTTTCTAAGGACCGACGCTGGAACTGCTTCTTGGGGCTCAGAGTATTTTCTTCGTGCCGCCTTGCGCCTTTGTGGCAGAACATGAAAAGAAAAAGGGCTGGCAGTAATGCCAGCCCTTTTTTTAATAGAATGAGTTTGATCTATTCAGCTACAACATTTACCGTAATGGTATGCTTCACCTCTTTATGAAGATCAAGTGTAGCGGTGTATGTGCCAAGTTGTTTCGGCTGTTCTTTGAAAGAGATTTTCTTGCGATCTATGTCAAAGCCTTTTGCCTTCAATGAATCAGCAACCTGAACTGCCGTAACAGCTCCAAAGATCTTTCCGGATTCACCAGCTTTGGTTCCGATTTCGATCGTCATGTCACCAATCTTTTGCACGATAGCTTCAGCATCTTGCTTCAACTTCGCTGCCTTGTGAGCTGCCTGGCGGATGTTTTCACTCACCAGTCTTGAATTGGAGTCATTTGCAATGATGGCAATGCCATTCGGGATCAGGTAATTTCTGCCATAGCCAGCCTTTACCTTGATCGTATCATTTTTGTAACCAAGTCCGGTTACATCTTGTTTCAATATTACTTCCATGATTGATTCTACAGGGTTAAGATTATTTTAAACCATCTCCCACGTAAGGAAGAAAAGCCAGGTGACGCGCACGCTTTACAGCCTGCGATACCTTATTCTGGAATTTCCAGCTTGTGCCGGTAAGTCTTCTTGGAAGAATTTTACCTTGCTCATTTACAAACTTCATCAGGAAGTCAGGATCCTTGTAATCTATGTACTTGATTCCGTTCTTCTTAAAGCGGCAATACTTTGGTTTTACCTCCGCGCGCTTTACGGGTTCGTTCATCAGTGTCATGCGTTTACGCCCTCCTCTCTTTTCTTAGTTACTTTTTTGTTTTTGTTGAATTCACCTTTGCGTCTGCGTGCGTTATACTCAATGGAGTGCTTGTCCAGCACCGTAGTAAGAAAGCGCATCACTGATTCATCGCGTCTGAATTCAGTTTCTAAAATGTTGATTGCCGTTGACTCTGCCGCAAATTCGATGAGGTTATAAAAGCCTGTTGACTTGTTTTGAATGGGGTAAGCCATTCTCTTCAGTCCCCATTGCTCAATATTTACGATGTCGGCCTTTGTTTTGGTCAACACCTTCACGAATTTTTCGACAGTATCCTTTGCCTGGTCCTCAGACAAAACGGGATTTAAAATGAATACCGTCTCGTAATTTTTCATGTTTTAACAATTGGTTTTAAAATGAGGGTGCAAATATAAGCAGAATTTGAGGATTTAGTGACTATCGGATGGCTTTTTTTATCTGGATTCGAGGATTTATGGATTATCAGGATGGGCTTTTTTAATGGGATTTGAGGATTTAGGGATGTAAGGGTGGAGCTATTTTGTCAGTAAATTCGCGCCCATTCTGCAAAAATGTTAGTTTTGGGCGCTTTTGAGAGTTTTGGAGCTTTCTCGGAACGTGAATACAACCCTATACCAATCATAAATCTAAAATCATAATCTAAAATGAGCGTTGTCATCAGTGGTATTCAACAGATCGGGATCGGGGTTCCAAATGCAGAAGAAGCGTTTGCTTGGTACAGGAGAGCATTTGGCATGGATGTGCCTATTTTCAAGGATGCGGCTACAGCTGGATTGATGACGCGGTATACCTCAGGAATTGCCGAACAGCGTTACGCTATTCTCGCCATGAATATGCAGGGGGGAGGCGGCTTTGAAATATGGCAGTATACATCCAAAATTCCTGTCAAGCCATCATTTACTCCTTCATTGGGAGACACAGGTTTTTTTTCGGTGAAGATGAAATGCAGGGATGTAAAAAAACAATATGATAACCTCAGGGCATTAGGCGCTCAAATGCTGAGTGAACCTAAATTATCCCCTGAAGGCAAACTTCATTTTTTTGTTATCGATCCCTACGATAATTTATTCGAAGTGATTGAGGGCAGAAGTTGGTTTAAAAATGCAAGCTGGAATACCGGAGGTGTGGGTGGCTCAATGATTGGAGTTTCCAATATGGACAAGGCACTTAAGTTGTATCGCGATATCCTGGGCTACAATAATTTGGTGTACGACAAAACAGGTATGTTCGACGACCTTATGGTCGTACCAGGAGGTGATAAACAGTGTCGTCGTGTGTTGCTCACGTCAGCGGCAACCATGCCAGGTGCATTTGGTAAGCTATTAGGAACAACGGAGATTGAACTGGTAGAAGTGAGTAACTACAAGCCAAGAAAAATATTTGAGAATAGAAACTGGGGTGATCGCGGGTTTATTCATTTGTGTTTTGACATCAAAGGCATGAAAGAATTATCTCAGCAATGTGCGGCTCAAGGGTTTCCATTCACCGTAGATAGCAGCAACTCGTTTGATATGGGAAAAGCAGCAGGTCATTTCACCTACATCGAGGATCCGGATGGCACATGGATTGAGTTTGTGGAAACTCATAAAATTCCAATCTTCGAAAAATTGGGTTGGTACCTCAACCTTAAAAATCGCGATCCGGAAAAACCTCTTCCCAACTGGATGCTGAATGCACTGTCGTTGAATCGGGTGAAGGACTAATTGAGTCAGAGGTCCGGGGTCAGAAGTCCGGGGAAATTTGTGTTACTCCTGACTTCTGACCCCGGACTTCCGACGATATCTATCGCACAACAAACTGCGCACTTCCCATTTTATATCCTTCTGTAAAGACATCCATCGTGTACGTTCCAGCGGGATAGTCGGATCCCTTCTCATAGAGGAAGGAAAGTTTTTGATGTGTGTTGTCATAGAGAATATCCTGGGCGGCCGTATAAAATTCTTCTTTGCCATCAAGGATAAATGTGCCCGATCCTTTCGCTACATCAAAGATTACTTTGCCATCCTGATCCGTTACCTTAATAAGAATTTTTTTTCCTTCAACGGGCGCAACTTTATTTTCTGCGATGTTGAATTCAACTTTCAGTTTTTCCAACTGGCGATTGCGAAATGGCGATTCACGTTCTTTCTTTCCGCTCACCGCGAGTATAACAATATTTTCGGCCTTCAATTGAGAAGCGATGGCTACTTTGCTGGCTAGTTCATCCTTGGTTGTCGTGAGCCGGTTGATGGAATCACTTAACGTATTTTGTGTTGTCTTCAATGTCTTGTTCTCACTGAACAACTCCGTATTCATCGATTTGAGTTTTGCGATTTCAGTGTCCTTCAGGACTAACAACTCTTCATAGCCCTCCACGCGATCCTTGAGCTGTTGTATCTCACGCGCAGAGCGTGTATTATTTCGTTTTAACTGGGCGTCAATTTCTGCTTTTGCTTTTTGCAGTTCGGTGATATCGCCACCCAGCTTATCGATTTCGATAATCTTAGCGTCAAGCTCGGTTTTGATTTCGTTCAGACGCTGCATGGTGGTGGCGAGATCTTCTTCCGTATTGGTCAATTGTTCGCGCACCTCCACCTTTTGCTGGTAATCGAGATAAATTTTTATACTCTGAATAATGACGATGATGGAAAGCAATGCGATGGCAATGGCTGCCTTATTGATGCCTTTTTTTGGAGCTGGTTCTTCACTCATGGGTTATCAAATCAATTTGAAATGCAAAAATACTTTTTTAAAATGAATTTCTGTAGAGCCTTAAATCACGCTTAGCAAGGATTGATGTGGAGCAGTAATACTAAAGCGACCAGACGTAATGTTGTCGGTTCATGGTAGGATCAAAAAACAACAATCCACAACGGAAAAGGTCAACACTTCCATAAACAAGCTCATGTTGACGTAATTCCTTCCAGGCCCTTTGCATATCGGGTGACCAGTGGATATCATCCACAACGATAATCCCTTTGTCGGCAATACGTTTTGTGAGCAGATTGAAATATCGTATGGTGGGTTCATACTGATGATTAGCATCCATCAAAACAAAGTGAAGTTTTTTTGGGTCTTGAAGAAAATTGGAAAGTGTGTTATCAATATTTCCTTCGATGAGATCAATGTTCTTCACATCGAGATACTCAAAATTTGTGAGCGCCACATTGATGAGGGATTGACTTCCCTCAAAGGTGTACACATGACAATCGTTTTTTTTTGCGAGGTACAGGGACGTGATTCCCAGGGACGTTCCGAGTTCTACAACGCGCTTTGCCTTTATGTAATGAAGTATACGGTTGAACAGCAATGTAAATTCCTCGGAATTAAGGGATGTGGCTGCGATATCTTCCAGGGTACGTTTTTCTTTTTTTAAAAGCTTTGAACCCGCACCGAGATCGTTGATATATACTTCAGTGCTGTTATGAAGCATATTATCCCTCAGCTTCTCAACGTCAGTAAATTCCGTGAGGTCTGACTTTCCTTTAATCACCTTATTATAAAAATCATAGAAAAAAGGAGAGTGAATAGAATGTTCATTGACTTCATTGAGCCAATGAGAGACATACGCGCCGATATGATGGAGAGCAAGTTTCAAATGAATGAATTGCAAAATTACGAATTTACATGCCGATAGACGCACATGAATTCAGGGGAGTGGTAAAAAAAAAGAATTTTAATTGAGTCGGAGCGGGGCTATCATCGTGAATTCCGGAATATTGACGCTAAACTTTGCGCCATCCACAACACGTTCCATTTCGTAGGTGCCCAGCATCTTGCCGATTCCTGATTTCAGGTTGCATCCCGAAACATACTTGTGTGATTGGCCCGGTTCTAATACAGGTTGCTGACCTACAACACCTTCACCATTCACTTCACGCTGTGTGAAGCCGGCATCGAAAATATGCCAATGACGGTGTATTAACTGAACAGTGAATTCGCTCTGGTTTTCAATGGTGATCCGGTAGGTAAACACAAAATGATATTGACTGGGACTGGAATACGATGGTTGATATTCCGTCTCTACACTTACTTTTACACCCTGTGTGATTTCAGTTACCATGTCTTCAAAAGTATCAAATTTTTCTATTTTACAATCTTAACATGAAATTAGGCATCGCGAATTTTTGATTATGAATGAAGTAAAAATAGCTCCTTCGTGGAAGAAAAGATTGGAAAACGAGTTTGAACAACCTTATTTTCAGCAACTTACAGGTTTTGTTAAAAAAGAATATGAAACGCAAATCGTTTATCCGCCAGGAAGAGAAATTTTCAGGGCCATGGATGTTTGCGATTTTAATGATGTTCGTGTGGTTATTATTGGTCAGGACCCATATCATGGCCCCGGGCAGGCCAATGGCTTATGTTTTTCTGTACACGATGGTATCAAAATGCCCCCATCCCTTGTCAATATCTTCAAAGAAATTAAATCTGACCTTGGAAAAGCCATCCCCCAATCGGGTGATCTTGGTCGCTGGGCTGAGCAGGGAGTACTATTACTGAATGCTACCTTAACCGTACGGGCTTCATCGCCGGGATCCCATCAGAATAAGGGATGGGAAACATTTACGGATGCTGTTATTCGGAAAGTGTCAGAAGAAAAGTCGCACGTGGTTTTTCTGCTTTGGGGTGCTTACGCACAAAAGAAAGGAGAGATTATTGATCGATCAAAACATCTTGTACTCATGTCAGCACACCCTTCACCTTTCTCTGCCGACCGCGGCTTCTTCGGTTCAAAACATTTCAGCAAAGCCAATGCTTATTTGAAGAGCAATGAGTTGAAAGAGATTGTTTGGTGAGGAAGTCGATGGTCCATAGTCCATGGCTGTACTACTATTGACCATCGACTATGGACTCGTGTTAATGAATCATTTTAAAAAATCTGCTCCAGCGGATCTTGTGGAGCGGACCTGCGAACTTGTCGATCGACAGCCAGATGAAAAATGCCTTACCGACAATGTGATCTTCGGGCACGAAACCCCAATAACGCGAGTCAAGAGAATTGTGTCGGTTATCGCCCATCATGAAATAATAGTTCTGCTTGAATGTATAGGAGCTCACTTCTTTTCCATCAACAAAAAGTTTTTGGTTTTCTATTTTCACATGAGGATCATCATAGGTGCGAATGGTTTCGCCATAGAATGATAATGTCGAATCGTTAATAGCGATTGTCATTCCTTTTTCCGGAATTTTCAGAGGACCATAATTGTCAGCATTCCAAGGTGAATATTTCGATCCGGGAAACGTTCGTGAATCGGTACCATCGTGTGTGCGGTAGTCTTCATCCACAGAAACAACGAAAGGCATGGCCTTCACCTCTGCAACCTTCTCGTTTGTTAAGAACATTTGGTAAACGGCCTTGTTGTTTTCAGGTCTTCCGAGAAAAGTATAATCCTCCGGATCAATTCCAAGTTTTTCCAGATTGCGTTCATTGATTTCATCGTTCGACGTAACCAGGTAACTGTACTGCATCATCTCTGGATTTTTCAAGGGTGTTCCATTGACCACAACCTGACGATCTTTTACCTCGAGAATGTCTCCGTGAATGGCCACACAACGTTTGATATAATTTGTTTTTAAATCAACCGGATAATCAATGCCATCATTCAGGTATTTCGGAGGGACATTAAAGACAACAACATCTTCACGATGAATTTCGCTAAGACCTGGAAGTCGGTAATAGGGGAGTTGTATCCAATCTGCATACGACGGAATATTCGTAAACCATATTTTTTGATGAGTTAACGGAACTTGCAGCGGAGTTTTTGGAATACGGGTACCATAATGAAATTTGCTCACAAAGAGAAAGTCACCAACAAGCAACGAATTCTCCATCGAAGGTGTAGGTATGGTATACGCTTCCATGATAAGCCAGCGAATGAGCGTAGCAGCAACGACAGCAAAAGCAATCGCCTCGGTCCACTCGGCGAACGCAGATTTTTTTTCTTCGGGAAGCTGATCCAGTGTTCCTAGATATTTTACGTCCTTATTGAAGCCAAGAACAGGAAGGTAAATGAATGCAGCAAACAGTGCTATCAACTGACTTGTCAATGAATTTTTTCCGAAGCAACGGAGCAAATCAAAAATAAGGATGTAGTAAGCGAAAGTATTGACAATTGGAATAAACAGGTAGACAATCCACCACGTAGGTTTACCCACCAGTTTGATGACGCAATAAGATGAGTAAAATGGGATAAGGGATTTCCATCCGGCAACGCCCGCTTTTTCAAAGAGCATCCAGTGTCCGATGGTTGTACCAATAATAAAAACGAGGAAAATAATGAAGATCGTGTTCACGGTAAGGGTTTGTTTTAGAAAATCGCCTGCAAAGAAAAGTAATTTTGTCCTTATTTCTTAGAACCTGAGAAAGTCGTCCATGGAGAGCATGCCTTTATGTCCCGGCAGCCATTCAGCTACCAGAACCGCTCCTTTGGCAAATCCCTCACGGGAATACGCATGGTGTTTGATCTCAATGTCGTCAATGGCGGAATGATAGGTCACTACGTGCGTACCGGGTGCCGGATCAACACGAAATGAGTTGATCATGATTTCACCAGGGTCGGTGGTTGCATAATTCACCCATTCTTTTTTTCGCTCAAGATTTTTAATCAGTGATTGCGCGAGGGTAATGGCCGTGCCACTGGGAGCATCTTTCTTTTGTGTATGATGGGTTTCATCAATCGTTACTTCATACTCCGGATAACGATCCATGAGCCTGGAGAGGTAATCGTTGACTTTGAAGAAAACGTTAACACCCATGCTGTAGTTGGAGGCGTAGAAAACAGTTCCGTCATTTTTTTTGCAATAATCAGTGACTTCTTCGAGCCGATGGTACCACCCGGTTGTCCCTACGACCACCGGAATATGAAGATCAATGCAACGCTTGATGTTGTCTACTGCCGATTCAGGTTGGGTAAATTCAATAGCAACATCAGCCTTCGTAGATGCTGAAAAATTTTCACCCGTTTGAAGATCAACCTTGCCGGTGATATGATGGCCATGGCTAATTGCGATAGGCTCGATAGCCTTACCCATTTTTCCGAAGCCAACTAAGAGAATGTTCATTTTGGATTTATGATTTTAGATTTAAAGTAGCCCTGCCATGGACTATCGACGGTGGACTTTTTTAAAACCTTATCGTCAGTGCCATCCCGGTTGTTTTTCCTGTCATCACATTGTTTTCAATCATGGGTTCTATACGAACTTTCAATTGCGGGTTGACTTCAAATTCTTTCAGGTGTGCATCCACGTGGGCATCGATGATCTGAAGGATATACCAGAATCCATTGAGGATCAGCCAGAAGTTTCTATAGCGTTCATACGAGTTAACAGCGTTACGAAGCTGCTGTTCCTTATATCCTCCGGATGAAATACCATTTGTACCTATGGGGTCATTAAGAATTTCAAAGAGCTGATCTTTGGTATAAAGATATTGATCCTGATAATTCTTCACCATGTATATGCCAAACGCAAATCCTCCATATACCAAGGGTACTTTCCAGTATTTCCGATTGTACGCCTGCCCTGCACCCGGAAGGATGGCGGAATAAAACAATGCTTTACGTGGATTGAATCGTTTCGCATAGGTGTCAATGGAGATGACTTGCTGGTCAGTATTCATCATCACGGTATCCGCAGGCAAAGGAATTTCTACAGAATCAGGGCGCTGGGTTTTCTGCTGTGCCTGAACACAAGCACAAAGTACACACGCCAGGAGCAGACAAAAGCCTCGAATCATGTATTTTAAATCTTGAGAATGCTCAAAATCCTGTTCAAATCCTGGACGGATAAAAATGGTATTTTGATTTCACCCTTCTTGCCGTCACTCTTTATATTCACTTTCGTGCCAAAGTGTGATGACAACTGAGATTGTAATTGAATAATTTCCTTATTTGCTGAAGCAGGCTCTGTTTCCTGCTTTGATGGCGACGATGTTGTCGAGGAAGACATCAACTGGCGGGCCAGTTCCTCCACTTTTCGTACCGACAGATCTTCACTGATGGTCTTCTTGAAAATATAAAGTTGCGTTTCCGGATTTTCAACATTGATGATCGCGCGCGCATGGCCCATCGAAAGTTTTTGATCCCGTAAAGCAATCTGGATGTCAGGAGGAAGTTTAAGAAGACGCAAATAATTCGTTACCGTAGAACGATTCTTGCCTACGCGATCACCCAGTTCTTCCTGCTTCAGGTTGCACTCGGAGATCAGGCGCTGATAGCTGAGTGAAATTTCGATCGGATTAAGATTTTCACGCTGAATATTTTCAATCAACGCCATCTCCAGCATTTGCTGATCATCGGCAGAACGAATAAAAGCGGGAACGGTTTTTAAACCCGCCAGCTTGGAAGCCTGCAACCTGCGTTCACCCGAAATGAGTTGATACTGATTCCGGTTTAGCCGTCTTACCGTAATAGGTTGAATAATACCATGAACTTTGATGGACTCCGAAAGTTCTTTCAATGCCTCGGCATTAAAGTCGGTTCGTGGCTGCCAGGGGTTTGCTTCAATTTCACTCACAAGGATTTCAGACATACCGCTGCTGGCGGGTGCTGCTGTTTCATCCAGTTGTTCTGTATCAGGGGTATCACTCAACAGTGACTTGAGTCCTCTGCCTAATGCTAATTTTTTGCTCATTTTGATAATCCGTTTTTATCCAAAATCTCGTGTGCTAAGTTAAGATAACTGATAGCGCCCTTGCTTTCTGCATCGTGCACAATGGCAGGAAGCCCAAAGCTTGGCGACTCACTTAACTTTACGTTGCGGGGAATAATGGTTTGGAATGCTATATTTTTAAAATGTGTACGTACTTCTTCAACCACCTGATTCCCCAACGACGTTCTTGAATCATATAACGTAAGCAGGATGCCCTCTATTTCAAGTTTAGGGTTAAGTCTTGTTTGAATGATCTTGATGGTATTTAACAGTTTACCCAAACCCTCCAACGCAAAATACTCGCATTGCACGGGGATGATAACGGAATCGGTAGCCGTGAGTGAATTGATGGTAATAAGTCCGAGTGACGGCGAACAATCAATAATGATAAAATCATATTCATCTTTGATCTTATACAGTGCATCACGCATTTTTTCTTCACGATTGGTGAGGCTCACCATCTCTACTTCCGCGCCTACAAGATCGATGTGGGAGGGAAGAATGTCCAGAAACTTCAACTCATTATGCACAATGGCTTTGTGCGGATGAACGCCTTCAACCATGCATTCGTAGATCCCTATTTTTATTTCTTTTGGATTCAGGCCGAGTCCGGAGGTAGAATTTGCCTGGGGGTCGGCATCTACAAGTAACGTTTTGTACTCAAGTACCGCAAGGCTGGCTGCCAGGTTGATGGCGGATGTGGTCTTTCCTACACCTCCCTTTTGGTTTGCAATTGAAATGATCTTTCCCATTCGTGGTTGTGAAATAAAAAATCCTGCTTTTTTGAAAGACAGGATCACAAATATAACCGATAATCAGGCAATTGGAAGGATTTACGCAGATTACGAACTTGCTAAACAGCTGGAATTTATAGAAACATCACATTCCGAGATGCTTGCGTGAGTCACAGTAAGTAAAACTTTGCAGTAAAAGTCAGGCTGTCTTGTTGGAGTCGCTGAAGATTTAAAGTGGCTGAGGACTGTCCCTGTCGGCGCCGCTACGAAGTATCCCTAAAGTATCCCCGAAGTATCTCTGAATGATCCTTTCTCTCCGGACCTAGCTGTTCGACATGCTCTTCATGTCGAACTCGGATGTGCCGGATCTTCAGATCCGCGTAGTCCATCTCGTATCGGTCAATGACAGGTGCCACAAGCTGAAAGCTTGCGGCAGGGCTGCTTCCTGAATCCTGCCGACTGCCAACTATCTCCTACTTCTTATTTTTCTTCTGCGCTTCCTGGCTGGCTTTCATTGCCTCTTCGAGTTTGGCCATGAACTTTGATTTTTTACCTGCAGGTACTGCCCCGGACAGTAATTTCTTTTTGTGATCTTCCATCACAGCCTTGATCTTGTCTTCATCTACAAATCGTTTGATGATCGCTTGCTGACCGAAGGTGACTAAGTTGGATACAAAATAATAAAAGCTCAAACCTGCAGAGAAGTTGTTGAGTACAAATAGAAAGATCAGCGGCATGAAATACGACATCGCCTTCATCGGACCTTCTACCGTGGTCATCTGGTTATTCTGCCAGGTATAAATGATGGTGGATGCCGTCATGAGCAATACAAACAAGCTTACGTGATCACCATAAAAAGGGATTTCAAAAGGAAGAGTGGCAATGGAGTCATACGTCGATAAGTCTTCTGCCCACAAAAACGAAGCCTGTCGAAGGTGGAGACTTCCAGGAAAGAAATAAAGCATCGAAAACAGGATGGGCATCTGCAGTAAAAGTGGAATGCACCCACTGAATGGATTAACACCGGCCTCTTTATACAACTTCATCTGGTCCTGCTGATTCTGTGCCATGTTATCGCCATTCTTTTCCTTGATCAGGTCAAGCTCTGGTTTTAACAATTTCATCTTGGCCATTCCCAGGAATGATTTATAAGAAAGCGGCAACAAAATGATCTTGATAATGATGACCAGGATGATGATGATGATCCCGTAGTTGCTGATGAACAGTTCGAGAAAATTAAATATCGGAATGAACAGGAATTTGTTGATCCAGACCACAGGTGGCCATCCCAGATATTGATTTTTTGAAAATCCTTCGGTAACTTTTTCAAGTATTGTATAATCATTAGGTCCGAAGTAATAGCGGAAGTTGGTTTTGCCTGTGACGAAGTCTTCTTTGGAGATAAATAATTTTGTACGAGTATCCTTTACGACATCTGTTTTCGAAGGATCAACAACGGTGGTCAACTCACCACCTTTAAAATAATTTTCGGCAATGATGGCGCTGAGGAAAAACTTCTGATGAATGGCAATCCACTTCACGGGTGTTGCGAGTGCTTCGGTCTCCAGGTCGCCGGAGGTATCGCTGGTGCCATCAAAGTCATCTTCGGCTGTGTAGTAGTTGATGTTGGTCTTGCCGCGACTATCGATGATATCTTTCTCTTGTAAGGGCACCATGTCGTGCCAGGTGTATGTAAGCTGATCGCCAGTTAAAGATCCTGATAAACCAGAAGCGTTGAGGGTGTATTTTATTTCATAGCCGGCAGGAGGTAAAGTATACACGTGCGACAATGATTTGCCATCACCCAACGTTGCTGTGAATGCAACCACCGTAGAGTCTCCTTTCTTTTGTGTGGTGCCTGTATAGTACAGCTTATACAGATCCACTTCTTTGCCTTCATAGTTCGTGGTCAATGAGAACGTATTACTTTTTTCGTCAGCCAGGATGAGGGGCTTTTGCGTGTAGGTCTTGAAGTGTTTGAGTTCTACTTCCTTGATTTTACCACCCTGATTCGAAAACGTAACAATCAAATCTGCAGTTTCCACTTTGGTGGTGTTCTCCTGGCCATTTAGCAAGCTTCCCAGGTCGCCATATTGTTTGATCGACGTGCTATCTGTTGCAGCAACATTTACGTTGGCAGAATCAACAGGGGCAGGAGCAGACTGCGTAACCTCTGCCGGCTTACTGGCTTGCGGTGTTGGCTGAGGTGAAAAGAAGTTAAAGTAGACGAGTAATAAAACCGCTATTAAAGTTAGTCCAATGGCCGAATTCCTATCCATGATATATTAATAAAGAATAATGGGGTGCAAAGATAAGTTTTGATTTGATGATGCAATGACTTCAGCACTTCAACACTTCAACACGTTTAATTGGTTGATGATTATGAAATTGCTCGTTTCTGGGTTAATGCTGCTTTGACAAATGCTACAAAAAGTGGGTGTGGATTCAATACCGTGCTTTTCAGTTCGGGATGGTATTGAACACCAATAAACCACGGATGGTCTTTAAGTTCAACTACCTCTACCAGTCCCGAATCCGGATTGATGCCGGTTGCCTTTAATCCTGCGTCCTCAATCTGTTCCAGGTACGAGTTGTTAAATTCGTAACGGTGACGATGGCGTTCGTGGATCAGGGAATCGCCATAGATGGCAATGGCCTTTGATCCTTTTTTAAGTTTACACGCATATGCTCCAAGACGCATCGTGCCTCCTTTTGTTGTAATCTTTTTTTGCTCTTCCATCATATCGATCACCGGAAAAGCAGTTTTGGGGTTTAGTTCTGTTGAACTTGCGTTCAGTCCGAGTACATTTCTGGCAAACTCCACGACAGCGCATTGCATACCTAAGCATATGCCCAGGAAGGGAACTTTATTTTCACGCACATACCGGATGGCACGTATTTTACCTTCGAGACCACGTTCACCAAAACCCGGTGCAACGAGTACAGCATGGAGGCCGCCCAGAATATTTTCATAGGATTCATCGTCAATATCTTCCGATGAGATCCATTTGAGGTTTACTTTACAATCGTTCTGCGCGCCGGCATGAATGAAGGCTTCAGCGATAGACTTGTAAGCATCGGGTAGAGAAACGTATTTCCCCACAAGGCCAATGTTGACTTCATCGGTAGGGTTCTTAAGTTTTCCCAGGAACGCTTTCCATTGCTCGAGGTCTGGCTCCTGCTTGGCAACCACCTTCAGTTTGCTAAGTACCCGTTCATCCAGTTTCTCCTTGCGCATGAGCAACGGCACATCATAGATGGTATCGGCATCGATAGCTTCGATCACCGAGTTGAGTTGCACGTTACAAAACAGTGCCACCTTTTTTCGGATCTCGAGTGGTAGTGGCCATTCGGTACGGCACACAAGGATGTCAGGTTGAATACCTTCCTGCAATAGTTCTTTTACGGAATGTTGCGTTGGTTTGGTCTTTAACTCCTTTGCGGCCTTCAGGTAAGGAATGAGTGTGAGATGGATGACGATGGCATTATTTGGACCAATTTCCCACTTTACCTGGCGAACTGCTTCAATAAAGGGCAATGATTCAATATCGCCCACGGAACCACCGAGTTCGGTGATGACGAAGTCATATTGGTTGGTTTCACCGAGCTGCAGAATATTCCGTTTAATCTCATCGGTAATGTGCGGAACCACCTGAACGGTTTTACCCAGGTATTCTCCTTTCCGCTCTTTGGTGATCACATTATTATAAATGCGGCCGGTTGTAACGTTGTTGGCTTTGGACGTGGGCACATTCAGAAAGCGCTCATAATGACCAAGATCCAGATCGGTTTCAGCGCCGTCATCCGTTACATAACACTCGCCATGTTCATAAGGATTAAGTGTACCAGGGTCAATATTGATATACGGGTCAAACTTTTGGATCGTTACCGAAAACCCGCGGGCTTGCAAGAGCTTAGCCAGTGAAGCGGCAATGATGCCTTTTCCCAATGAGGACGTGACACCTCCAGTAACGAAGATATATTTGGCTGAAGTAGAAGACATGTAGTGGCTGAAAATTCAGGGCCAAAGGTAGAGCTTTTATCCTATTACAGGCTAGAATGATGGATTTTAAAATCAGGGAATACTTCCTGCAGGGAACCGAGCCATCGTTCGAGTCTAGGTCAACGATGTTGGTTCAGGCAGATTTGTACCATAGATGGTAGACTTCGTCGGTGAACCGTGCTTTCAGACTACTGAAAGCCGTTAACCAAGGTTTAGATATTTTAAAATCAGCGTTTTTGTGGCTATGTTTGAGGTTGAGTTTGTTCGTTTTGGTTACACTTACGCGGTTAATTGTATACAGATCGGAAATAGTCCTTAACCCAACCCATGGATATTCTTTCTTCCTTGTCCCTGTCACGCTTTAAGAAGTCATCGTTAATTGTTATTGTTACTCTACTGGGTTTCCTTTTCCAATATAATGATGGGTTAGCCCAAAGTTGTTTAGGAGCTGATGGCGTGTCCCCTGTAGGTGGTGGATTAATTCAGGTAAGTAACGGTACAATTTGCGGTAATCTTGCAGGAGCAGGCCTTCTAACCGTATCCGCTTCGAATGTTGATGATAATAACGATCGAACCAAGGTTGGTTTCGAAATTAATTGGGGCGATGGGACAGTTCAGACTTTAACTTCAGCCTCAATTGCATGGGGTGGCATGAACTCGCACTCATATACGGCGACAAACGTAAGCCATATATTTCCAACTGCAGGTGCTAATGTTTTGTGTGAATATTTTCCGACCGCCAGATTAGTTATTAACGGAGCGGTTTGTACCTTATTTACATTAGGAACCTCCCCGAGATTTGTAAGGTGGAATACCGACGATCAGAATTCGGGAAGGTTGGTGCTTTCTGAACAAGGAACCATGGTTGTCACGTATGAAGTCTGTGCCGGCGCGCAGACTGAGGTTTTTTTTCAAGATAGATCAACACTAAACTGTAGCGCAACTCCGGCAATTTCTTCGACATTTAACTTAAATCAGCGCACGAGACAGTATGTATATGGAACAACAAACACCATATCAGGCACTGTTCAGATAGGCGCAGCATCTCCAGCTTTTCCATTTGCCCAAACTCCAGTAGTAACTAATGCGAATGGGTCGACTGCTCTTCCTGCACCTGTTCTGACATCAAAGATCACTATTCCGGCAACAGCTCAGATTGGCGAGCAATTCGTGATTACAATGAGGTATTGGAATACCTGTAATCCCTATAATGCAGGTGCGGGGACACCGGTGATAACTACCGCACGAATTTTAGTGGTAGGTCAGCCTACAGCTCCGACAGGATCAACATCAGTTGTATGTAATGGCTCAAATCCAGCAAGCTTTAGTATAAGCGGGGTTCCAGCTGGTAAGACTGTTAAGTGGTATAACAATGTTTCAGCAGCTACTCCTAAAGTTCCGGGAACTGTAGGAACCTTGATTACATCGGGAACATCGACAACATTACCAATTGCCACTGCTTTTCCAGGATTTAATAATACAACAGCTGACAATTATATTGTCTGGGCCTCTTATGTTGGAGCTTCAACAGGAGGAATTGATTGCGAAAGCCCGCCTGTTGCAGTGATCAGACGTGTGCGTGAAAGTCTTAATGCTGTGCTATCAGGAACTTCGCTAAGAGCATATACAGCAGGCACTGCTACTGTAATCACAGAGGCCTGCCCCGGAACTTCTGTTGATTTTGAAGTTCGAAAATCTGGTGCCGCATTTCCACCCCCAACTCAACCTGTTGGGGGCACAACGGCCTATGTATGGCCAGTTACACCATTTACAGGCTGGTCACTTACAGCAGGGCAGGGTACTGTCAAAGCCACTTATTCTTTATCTGCCGCCGCAGTGAGCGGAACGTTGTCAGCGAACCTTCAATATACTTCAGTTCCTATCTGTACCAATACTACGAATTCGCCTACAAATGCGTTTACCGTTCTCGCAGCTCCATCTATTTCTGCCCATCCCCCCAACCGAACGATATGTGAGGATGGAAATACAACCTTCACAGTTACAGCTGCTGGAACAGCGCCCTTAACGTATCAATGGCAAGTCGATGCCTCAGGAACAGGAGCGGGGGCCTTTGCCAATGTTCCAACGGCAGGGGGTGATGCGTATACAGGAGAAACGTCTGCCACGTTAACTGTGAACTTTGCAGGTCTTTCACTTGGTACAAACTTTAATAACTACAGATACAGAGTCATCGTAACTGGTGCTTGTTCTCCTACAGCAACATCAAATCCTGGAACACTTACGATGAATGCAAAGCCCAGGGTTACCGTAAATCCTGTGAACAGGATAATTTGCGTTGGCACATCTACGACATTCAATGTAACCGGATCGGGTCAGCCAACCTTAACCTATCAATGGCAGGTTGATACGGGCAGCGGATTCGGTAATATTTCGAACGGAGGGCCATATAGCAATGCTACCACTGCGGCGTTGGGTGTCAATACAAGTGGAACGGGTGTTTCGATGGACGGTTATCTATACCGCGTTATTATAGGAACAACCGGACTCCAGTGTACAGGCTTTACAGCGATATCAACGGCCGCTTCATTAATCGTAAATGGCCCGATTACTACAATAACAACTACAACACCTGCTAACACTTGTGCCGGTGCTAATCTTGCGATCACAGCTACTGAAGCATTCAATAATGGAAGCTTTGCCAGCCGCATTTGGACTGGGAGATATGATGAGATTCCTGGTCCTGCGGATAGAGCATTGACTCCGGCTGAAATGACCGCTTTGTTGACCAGCACCACATCACTAACTCCGACATTTAACTCCGCAGGTTTGGGAGCAAATAAGACCGGCCAGTATGTATTAACGCTTACAACAACGGATGATAATGGCTGTCCTTCGTCAGCAAGTATTACTATAAATGTTACCCAGGTTAGTGCTGCTATTTTATATGGTTATACGGCAGGAACGGTTGTCACTGCAGACCTCAATGCACAGGTATGTGCTGGCTTGAATCTTTTCCTGAATGGAAATCCATCCGGAGGATCAGGTAGTTATACAACACATACTTGGACAAAAGTTTCCGGACCCGGTGGCTTAATCGGTACATTATTAAGTAATCCAGCAATAAGAAATCCTACATTTAATTCTACAACCACGGGAACCTATGTATTGCGCTATTTTGTGCAGGACACGGGGACTTGTAATTTCATTACAAGTCCAGGTACAGACATTTCAATAACAGTACTTGGACTTCCAGCAGTTACTGATCAGGCCCCGCCTGCGATTTGCTCGGATAGTCCGGGAGGAAATACCGCAACAGTAAACCTGACATCACTGCATGGTGCTATCAATGGGGGTGCTGTTACGTATGCCTGGTTTACCGATTCAGGATTAACAACATCAATTGCCGATCCTACAGCGGCCGTAGTAACACACAATACCCCTGTGTATGTTCGGGTTTCAGCGGGTGGATGTTCCGCCGTTGCTACGGCTACCTATACCATAAATTCCAAGGCTGTTATTACAACACAACCTTCTGTTGCCGCAGTTTGTGATTTGGGAAACACTTCATTTTCAGTTGCAGCTACGGGCTCAGATCTGAGTTATCAATGGCAGGAAAAAATTGGAGCAGGCGCATTCGCTAATATTACCGATGGTGTTGTTGGGGGAGTGACCTATGCCGATGCAACAACCGCCACATTGAATATTTCAGGGGCAACGTTTGCCATGAGTACAAATCAGTATCGGGTTATTGTAACATCGTTTACATCAGGCACACCATCTTGTCCGATCACCAGTAATCCTGTCGTACTTACTGTTCATCCCTATCCGACAATTTCAGCACAACCACCCAACAGAACGATTTGCGAAAACGATGCGACAACATTCACATCCACCTCTACAGTAGCTTTACCATCCACCATCACAAGCAGACAGTGGCAGGTAGATACCGGCTCTGGATTTGTTGATATACCCTCAATAGGAGGCGATCCATATACCGGAGAAACAACAGCGACACTTTCAGTAAACTCAAGTGGAACAGGTGTTACCATGGATGGATACCTGTACCGAATTGTCATCACGGGTACAGGTACATGTCCCACCACGAGTAATGCAGGTACGCTTACTATAAATCCATTACCGACAGCCAATGCACTGACACCGATTGTATGTGCCGACCTTACCTACGTGCCTGGTGCACCGGGAATCAGTGGGATGAATGCTTCGAATGTTGACCTTACGCTCTATGATATTGCGGTTGCAGACGCACCTGGAGCTCCTGTTGGAATTCCACCTAATATGGTCGTGCGGTATTATCCAACTGCTTTAGACAGAACCAATGGCACCAATCAAATTGTTGCACCAAGAAACATTACGCCCACCACTTTAACGGTATTTGCGAGGGTCGTGAATACAGTAACGCTATGCTTCAATGATGCAAATCTTGTATTTACTATTCGTCCTTTACCAACGGCTAATAATCATTCAGTTCAGGTTTGTGAAAATGCTCCTCCAGGTTCAAATAAAGCTACCGTAGATCTTACCGATTATAATGCAGCTGTATCTGATCTACCCGGTGGAGGTGTTGCTGTTCCGGCAGATAGAACTATTGAATGGTATACCAATTCGAGCTTTGCTTTGGCAACCAGAATACCCACGGGCGGAGCACTTGGAGCTGAGGAAAATTATGAAATCACGGCAACCACTACTTTGTTTGCAAAAATCATTGATACTACTCCAGGAACTCCGGGTTGTTCGAATATCGCTGAGTTAAGACTTCAATACCAGCCTCGACCTGATGACAATCAAATGAAAGATGGTTCAGGTGTTGTATTGGGAACAACCTATACAGTCTGTGCAAGCAATTCACTTGTTTTTTTACAAATTGATCCCACACTGAATCCTGGCTCATCCTATACTTGGACAGTGCCTGCCCCGGCTTATGTAGGAGAATTTGAGCTTCTTACTGGTACAACAGGCTTCTTTATAATTTTAAGATTTGCCAATGCAATCGCTTCTCCTGGTATACCGATTTCTGTAAAAGAGACGTTAGGTACGGCACTTTGCGATGGGAATACAATGACGACCAATGTAGTTGTGGAAGGTTCACCGTCAAAGCCTGTGATCAGTGGGCCGTCAACAGTATGCTCAGGAGCCAATGGTGTCACGTTCTCCGTACCACCAGTAGGAGGTAGTACCTACAGTTGGACATTACCTCCTGGCGCAACGATTACTTCACTACCGGTAACGGCAGCATCCATTACGGTGCAAATGAGTACGTTCTCGGGTAATGTAACGGTAGTACAATCAAGCGGGAACGGATGTACATCGCCAGCCGCTGATCCTTTCCCTGTAACCGTGGCACCACTTCCTCAAATATCAGCGGATGCAAAAACAGTATGTAGTGGTCAAAACATTTCAGCGATTAGCGCGGGCTCATTGACCTTCGTGCAGAATCCGGTTGGAACAACCTTCAACTGGCAAGTGGTGAACATCACAGGTTTTGTTACCGGTGCTATTGTTGGTGATGCGGCCACTGGTGTAACCAGTATTAATCAAACACTTTCGAATACATCAGGCGTGACGGCAACAGTGACCTACCGGGTAACACCAGTCGGTCCTTCTACCGGATCATCGCCTACCGTGAACTGTTTGGGTACATCACAAAACCTGTCCATCACCGTAGAGCCGCAGCCCATTATTGCTCCGCTTCAATCGAAAACGGTGTGCAGTGGATCTGCGGTAAATTATCATGTGAATTTATCACCTTCCGGTCTTCCTGCGAATACACAATATAGCTGGCCAGATCCGGATGGTGCAGGTCCTGCCACGGCCCGATCGAATGTGAATGAATCAGCAGCCTTTACCATTACAGATGTATTAACCAATACCACAGGCTCAAACCTGACGGTGACTTACATGATTACACCTACCGTTAACGGAGGGTTGAATTGCACCACACTTCCAGCGGTGGCTGTAGTAATTATAGTAGAGCCACAACCTGTTATCGCCCCGCTTCAATCCAAGACCGTGTGTGGTGGAACTGCCGTGAATTACCATGTGAATTTATTGCCGGCAGGACTTCCTGCAAATACTCAATATAGCTGGCCAGATCCAGATGGTGCAGGTCCTGCGACTGCAGGAGTGAATGTCAATGAATCGGCAGCCTTTACGATCACGGATATATTAACCAACGCGACCGGATCAAATATGACGGTTACCTACATGATTACACCCACAGTCAGTAGCGGGTTGAATTGTACCACGCTTCCAGCGGTACCGGTAGTGATCACCGTGGAGCCACAACCTGTTATCGCTCCCTTACAGACAAAGACAATCTGTAGCGGCTCAGCGGTGAATTACCATGTGAACTTATCACCTACCAGTCTTCCCGCGAATACTCAATATAGCTGGCCAGATCCGGATGCTGCAGGTCCTGCGACTGCAGGAACAAGCGTGAATGAATCGACAGCCCTGACCATCACCGATATACTCACCAACACGACCGGCTCGAACCTGACGGTTACCTACATGATAACACCTACTGTTAACGGAGGGTTGAATTGTACCACGCTTCCAGCGGTGCCGGTAGTGATTACGGTGGAACCACAACCTGTTATCGTGCCTTTACAGACGAAGACAATCTGCAGTGGTTCTGCGGTGAATTACCATGTGAACTTACTGCCTGCAGGTCTTCCTGCCAATACGCGCTATAGCTGGCCAGATCCGGATGGTGCAGGTCCTGCCACATCAGGGACAAACGTGAATGAATCAGCAGCCCTGACCATCAGCGATATACTCACCAACACGACCGGCTCGAACCTGACGGTTACCTACATGATAACACCTGCTGTTAACGGAGGGTTGAATTGTACTACACTTCCTGCAGTTCCTGTAGTGATTACCGTGGAGCCACAACCTGTTATCGCTCCCTTACAGACAAAGACAATCTGTAGCGGCTCAGCGGTTAATTACCATGTGAACTTACTGCCTGCAGGCCTTCCTGCCAATACGCGCTATAGCTGGCCGGATCCGGATGGTGCAGGTCCTGCCACGGCAGGGTCGAACGTGAATGAATCAGCAGCCTTTACTATTGCAGATGTCTTAACCAATACGACCGGATCAAACCTGACGGTTACCTACATGATTACACCTACCGTTAACGGAGGGTTGAATTGTACCACACTTCCAGCGGTGCCTGTGGTGATTACAGTAGAACCTCAGCCCATCATCGTGGCTGGTCAGGCAAAGACGATCTGTAGTGGCACTGCTGTGAATTACCATGTGAACTTACTGCCAGCGGGTCTTCCTGCCAACACACAATACAGTTGGCCAGATCCGGATGCTGCAGGCCCAGCCACAGCAGGAACGAACGTGAATGAATCGGCAGCCTTTACACTTACAGATGTATTAACCAATACTACAGGCTCAAACCTGACAGTTACCTACATGATAACCCCTACCGTGAATGGAGGGTTGAATTGTACTACACTTCCAGCGGTGCCTGTGGTGATTACCGTAGAGCCTCAGCCCGTCATCGTGGCGGGTCAGACAAAGACAATCTGTAGTGGCTCTGCAGTGAATTACCATGTGAACCTATTGCCCTCAGGTCTTCCGGCCAACACGCGATACAGTTGGCCTGATCCGGATGGTGCAGGTCCTGCTACTGCCGGAGTGAATGTATTTGAAGCGAGCGGAAACACAATCACGGATATATTAACCAATAATACAGGCTCAAACCTGACGGTAACCTACATGATAACGCCAACCGTGAATGGAGGGTTGAATTGTACCACGCTTCCAGCGGTGCCAGTAGTAATTACAGTGGAGCCACAACCCATTATCGCTCCTCTTCAATCTAAAACTGTGTGTAGTGGTTCTGCAGTGAATTACCATGTGGACTTACTGCCATCAGGTCTTCCTGTTAATACGCGATATAGCTGGCCAGATCCGGATGGTGCAGGTCCTGCCACGGCAGGGTCGAACGTGAATGAATCGGCAGCGTTTACGATCACGGATGTACTCACCAACACAACAGGATCAAACCTGACAGTTACTTACATGATTACCCCCACAGTAAATGGAGGGTTGAATTGTACCACGCTTCCAGCCGTGCCGGTGGTGATTACAGTGGAACCTCAGCCCATCATCGTGGCTGGTCAGACAAAGACGATCTGTAGTGGTTCTGCGGTGAATTACCATGTAAACTTATTGCCAGCAAGTCTTCCTGCGAATACGCGATATAGCTGGTCAGATCCGGATGCTGCAGGTCCCGCGACTGCGGGAACGAACGTACCGGAATCAAATCTGAATACGATCACAGATATATTGACCAACACGACCGGCTCGAATCTGACAGTGACCTATATGATTACCCCCACAGTAAATGGAGGGTTGAATTGTACCACGCTTCCAGCCGTGCCAGTAGTAATTACAGTAGAACCACAACCCGTTATCGTTCCTTTACAGGCAAAGACAATCTGTAGTGGCTCTGCAGTGAATTATCATGTGGATTTACTGCCATCAGGTCTTCCTGTCAATACACGATACAGCTGGCCGGATCCGGATGGTGCAGGTCCTGCCACAGCAGGAGTGAACGTACCAGAATCTAACCTGAATACAATCACAGATATATTTACCAATACAACCGGCTCGAATCTAACGGTGACCTACATGATAACCCCTGCCGTTAACGGAGGGTTAAATTGTACTACACTTCCAGCGGTGCCGGTAGTGATTATAGTAGAACCTCAGCCCGTTATCGTGGCTGGTCAGACAAAGACAATCTGTAGTGGCTCTGCGGTGAATTACCATGTGAACCTACTTCCTTCAGGTCTGCCTGCCAATACACAATATAGCTGGCCCGATCCGGATGCCGCAGGCCCTGCAACAGCAGGGACGAACGTGAATGAATCAGCAGTCCTGACAATCACGGATATACTTACGAATACGACCGGATCAAACCTGACGGTTACCTACATGATTACACCTACCGTGAATGGAGGGTTGAATTGTACCACGCTTCCAGCGGTGCCAGTAGTGATTACGGTGGAACCTCAGCCCATTATAGCTCCATTACAGGCAAAGACAATCTGTAGTGGCTCTGCGGTGAATTACCATGTGAACTTACTTCCATCAGGTCTGCCTGCGAATACACGATATAGCTGGCCTGATCCGGATGCAGCAGGCCCTGCAACAGCAGGAACGAATGTGAATGAATCGGCAGCCTTTACAATCACGGATATACTTACAAACACGACCGGATCAAACCTGACGGTTACCTACATGATTACACCTACCGTGAATGGAGGGTTGAATTGTACCACGCTTCCAGCGGTGCCTGTGGTGATTACAGTGGAACCTCAGCCTGTCATCGTGGCCGGTCAGACAAAGACAATCTGTAGTGGTTCTGCGGTGAATTATCATGTGGACTTACTGCCCGCAAGTCTTCCTGCGAATACGCGCTATAGCTGGCCTGATCCGGATGGTACAGGTCCTGCTACAGCAGGAGTGAATGTGCCAGAATCCAACCTGAATACCATCACAGATATACTCACCAATACGACTGGCTCAAACCTGACAGTTACCTACATGATTACGCCCACTGTTAACGGAGGGTTGAATTGCACTACGCTTCCAGCCGTACCGGTGGTGATTACGGTGGAACCTCAGCCCATCATCGTAGCTGGTCAGATAAAGACGATCTGTAGTGGTTCTGCAGTGAATTATCATGTGAACTTACTGCCGGCTGGTCTTCCTGCTAACACACAATACAGCTGGCCAGATCCGGATGCAGCAGGTCCAGCCACAGCAGGAACGAACGTGAATGAATCGGCAGCCTTCACACTTACAGATGTATTAACCAATACTACAGGCTCAAACCTGACAGTGACCTACATGATTACACCTACCGTTAACGGAGGGTTGAACTGTACCACGCTTCCAGCTGTGCCTGTAGTAATTACAGTGGAACCACAGCCCGTTATAGCCCCTTTACAGACAAAGACAATCTGTAGTGGCTCTGCAGTGAATTACCATGTGAACTTACTGCCCTCAGGTCTCCCTGCCAATACGCGATATAGCTGGCCGGATCCGGATGGTGCAGGTCCTGCTACTGCCGGAGTGAATGTATTTGAAGCGAGTGGAAACACGATCACCGATATATTAACCAACACGACTGGCTCGAATCTGACAGTGACCTACATGATAACGCCTACCGTTAATGGAGGGTTGAATTGTATCACGCTTCCAGCGGTGCCTGTGGTGATTACAGTGGAGCCACAGCCTATCATCGTGGCCGGTCAGACAAAGACAATCTGTAGTGGCTCTGCGGTGAATTACCATGTGAACTTACTACCGGCAGGTCTTCCCGCGAATACACAATATAGTTGGTCAGATCCGGATGGTGCAGGTCCTGCTACGGCTGGATCGAACGTGAATGAATCGGCAGCCTTTACGATCACGGATGTACTCACTAACACGACCGGCTCGAACCTAACGGTTACCTACATGATAACTCCAACGGTCAATGGAGGATTGAATTGTACCACACTTCCAGCGGTGCCGGTAGTGATTACAGTAGAACCTCAGCCTATCATCGTGGCTGGTCAGACAAAGACAATCTGTAGTGGCTCTGCGGTGAATTACCATGTGAACTTGTTGCCTGCAAGTCTTCCTGCGAATACGCGATATAGCTGGCCTGATCCAGACGGTGCGGGTCCTGCCACAGCAGGGACGAATGTGAATGAATCAACAGCTCTGACCATCACAGATATATTAACTAACACAACTGGATCAAACCTGACGGTTACCTACATGGTAACACCTACCGTTAATGGAGGATTGAATTGCACCACACTTCCGGCGGTTCCGGTAGCGATTACGGTAGAACCACAACCCGTTATCGTAGCTGGTCAGATAAAGACGATCTGTAGTGGTTCTGCGGTGAATTATCATGTGGACTTATTGCCTGCAGGTCTTCCTGCCAATACTCGATATAGCTGGCCTGATCCGGATGGTGCAGGTCCTGCCACAGCAGGTGTGAATGTGAATGAATCAGCAGCTCTGACGATCACCGATATACTCACCAACACGACAGGCTCAAACCTGACAGTGACCTACATGATTACACCTACCGTTAACGGAGGGTTAAATTGTACCACGCTTCCAGCGGTGCCTGTGGTGATTACAGTAGAGCCTCAGCCCGTTATTGTGGCGGGTCAGACGAAGACCGTATGTAGTGGCTCTGCGGTGAACTACCATGTGAACTTACTACCGGCTGGTCTTCCTTCGAATACGCAATACAGTTGGCCAGATCCAGATGGTGCAGGCCCTGCCACAGCAGGGACGAACGTGAACGAGTCGGCAGCCTTTACGATCACGGATATATTTACGAACACGACCGGATCGAATTTGACGGTTACCTACATGATCACACCTACCGTTAACGGAGGATTGAATTGTACATCGCTTCCAGCCGTGCCGGTAGTGATTACAGTGGAACCACAACCTGTTATCGGTCCTTTACAGGCAAAGACAATTTGTAGTGGCTCTGCGGTGAATTATCATGTGGACTTATTGCCTGCAAGTCTTCCTGCGAATACGCGTTATAGCTGGCCGGATCCGGATGGTGCAGGTCCTGCGACCGCGGGAGTGAATGTACCGGAATCAAACCTGAATACAATCACGGATATACTCACCAACACGACAGGCTCAAACCTGACGGTTACCTACATGATAACTCCTACCATTAATGGAGGATTGAATTGTACCACGCTTCCAGCGGTTGCTGTTGTCATTACTGTTAATCCTCAGCCAGTGGCGCAGCCGCTATCAACCATTGAGCGATGCAGCAGTCAACCCATCAATTTTGATATTCAGGATATCATAAACAATGTTGCTCCATTTACTGGTGGAAATAGTATTACTTCGAAATTCAAATATAGTGTTGTTGTTCTCCCGGGAGATGGAAGTGGATTGGATTTGACACCTTCTGTATTTCCAGGTGTGTTTGATCGCACGACTGCTACCTCCCTGCCGATCAGTGAGACGTTCTCGAATTATTCAAACCATGATGTAACACTCACGTATACAATTACACCAATAAACACAGCAGCAAATTGTGAAGGAACTCCGTTTACATTGAAGGTGGTTTATCATGCTGAACCGGTGGGTTCAAACTTTGTTGATACCAATTGTAATCTGGCGCTTGATCATGATATTCAGGCAGAGCAAATTACCAATGGATTACCAAGTATCTTTACGTACACCATTACGCAATCTCCATTGGGTGCATTGACATTGCCCGCTGATCGCACAGTAGCGAGCAATGCAAAAATTACGGATACCTACGTGAACTTAACAGGATCACCGGTTGATGTAATTTATACCATTACAGCATTCAGCACACTGCATCCAACCTGCGTTGCTTCGACACCATTTACGTATACGGTGACCATTAGTCCGAAACCTACCGGTATCACCGATACGAAACCGGCAGTATGTTCAGATGAAGTTTTTGTGCTTGATCCGCAATTGAATATCAGCCCTGCCGTAGCAAGTACATTTACCTGGGATGCTACATATGATGGCTCTCCTATTCCGTCAGGTACGGGTGTAATTACAGCCTCGTTTACAAATAAATCTAACGGACCAAAGAATGCAGTTTATACCATTAAACCTTTTGCTGTCGGCAGTGGTTGTGAGGGTTTACCGTTTGTGATTACAGTTCCAATTAGCCCGGAACCTGTAATGAATCCAACACTGGCAAACCCTGCAGCAATTTGCAGTACCAACAGCGTGAGCACAAACATCACCAATGTGATTCTGGGTACGAATGGATCTTCGATTGGTGCTGATACATATATCGTCACATTGAAAAGTATTGATGCCGGACTAGTTCCTGTAGCCGGACCAACTGTAGGAACATTTGCAGCTGTAGCAGGACTATCCGACGCAATTGCGAATGATACCTATCGCAATACGACAGCAGCACAATTAAAGGTCGTGTACACGGTAACACCAAGAACAGGTACATGTCTGGGAGATCCATTTGATATAACAGTAAGTGTCAATCCTGAACCGGTATTGGATGACCCTGGACATCCGGCCGTGTGTAGTAGCAATGCGGGGAACCTCAGTCCTATTAATGTGACTCTCGGAACAAACGGTACTTCCGTCAATGCCACAAGTTATGCTGTGCTACAAATTACGTACAGCCCGAATGGTGGAGTGCCAACCACACCTCCGGCTGGTGTAACCAGAACCCCTGTATTGGGTACGGGCATCAACCTGATAAAAAATGACAGGTTTAACAACGTGTCTGCTTTACCAGTAACGGTAACATATACCATTCAGGGAACAAGCGCGGCCCTCTCAGGAGGTTGCGTGAGTGAACCGTTTGATTATACCATTGTGATTAATCCGGAGCCGACGATGGCACCAGGAGCGGTGGCTGCTTGCAGTGGTGAAGTGGTTTCACCTACTTTGCTACTCACCAATACAGCAGGATCACCACCTATTACAGCTTACCAGTTGAACCAGGTATTGATCTCCGATGCACGTGTTACACCGGCAGGGACGAATGCTGCCGTAGGTCTTGTGTATAATACAAACGACTTCCTGAAGGATGATATTTTCTTCAATGTATCGGATGTCGACTTGCATGTCATCTATAAAATTGTTCCTATAGCAGGATCATGCAGGGGAGTAGAACAGCAAGTGGATCTTACCGTTCGTCCTGCACCAGCCATGTCACCGGCTTTGGATGCGAAGGTGTGTAGCGGAAGTCAGTCAGGCATTGTGCTGAAAGATAACTCGGCAGCCAATGCTCCGCTATCAGTGGTGCCTTATAGTGCAGTGGCAGGTAGTTATAACATTATCAGCGTAACGCCTGATCCTTCATTGACGGTGATCACTACTTCACCAACGGGCGTAACCACCAACATCAATGAAATCCGCGATGATCGGTATGAGAACTTAACCAACGATCCGCTCACGGTCGTGTATCGCATCGTGCCGATTTCAGCGTTGGGCTGTTTAGGACCTTTCCGAGATATCGTTTTGACAGTTGAGCCTAAGATTATAGCGGCACCGGTGAATAACACACCAACGATTTGCAGTGGTACTCCGGTGAACATTGTGTTGAGCTCACCGTCAAATCCAACACCCAATCCGAATGCACTTCCTGATCCGTTGATTACATTCAACTATTCCATGGTCTCCAGTTCAGGTATTTCAGGAAATACATCTGCCACCAACGTGCCTCAGGGATTTGTGATTGCGGATCAGTTGATCAACTCGACAAACGCTGCAAAAATTGTGACCTATAAAGTGACTGCAGTTGCAGCCAGTGCCTCCAACGGAGTGGGTTGTTCATCATCAGTCGTGGATGTATTTGTAACCGTAGAGCCAATACCGAAATTACAACCTACGCGATTGTCACAAACGGTTTGTGAGGCAACAGCCATCGCAGGGGTTACATTGAATTCTCCTACCGTGGCTTCGGCTGGTAATGGAACGGTGGTTTTTGATTTGATCAGTGTGGTCGATCCAACTACATCAGCCGCTCCTACAAATGTTTCTGGATTCAGCGCAGTAGGTACTGTATTCAATCCTGGGCAACTTCTGAATGATGCGCTGAGCAATTCAACGAGTGTTCCTCAAGTGATTCGATATACTTTTAGACCGCATTTCTCTGCCGGCCTGTTGTGTGCAGGTACGAATGTTGACATTGACATCACGGTCAATCCATTGCCGGTTGTGACAGCAACTCCGGTAACTCCACTTACTATTTGTAGTGGAGAGTCCGTAGAAGTTGCCTTATCAACCGATACAGATCCTTCGACATCCATCGTACGATGGACGGCATCAGCTTCTTCACTGGATGTGGTGGGTGAAAGCAGTGGAGCAGGAGAGACGTTATTTCAGACGCTTTTGAACAAGAGCAGTATCTTACAGACTGTCGATTATACCATCACGCCTTCGTTCAGCGGATGCAATGGTACGCCGATACATGTGATTGTTTCAGTCAATCCAATTCCTGTTATTACCGTTCCGTCAAAGATCACAGTGTGTGGAGGAACAACATTCTCACTGAATCTTCTGCCATTAGTAACTACAAATCCTGCACTGACAACGTTCAGATGGGAAGTGACCGATGTGAATGGTATTGGTACTCCGGGTCAGTTTGACGGCAGCGGCACTTCAATCAATCAATCGTTTAACAATACAACGGATGCATCAGCAACCATGCTGTATGAGATCACACCAATTGGACCGGGAGGTTGCGAAGGAACGTCGAAGATTATTAATGTTTCCGTAGCCCCTGTTATAACAGCAGCATTTGTCACAACAGCCGAAGGTATTTGCGAAGGCACGCCTGTTTTCTTAACCTTCGAATTGCATGGTCAACCTCCGTTTGATTTTGTTTATAACGAAGTAACATCGGCAGGTACTTCAGTGAAGTCCGTGACAAAATCAGGAAACATTAAAGTGCAACGGGTGACACCCCTTGTGACCACTACGTACGAAATTGTTTCTGCCAAAGATGCGTTGGGTTGTGCTGTAACGTTTACTCCAAAACCTGCAGTCACGATCACCGTGTTCAAAGCGGTAACGGCAAACTGGACGGCAAATATTCCTCCATTTATCGGGGGCAACTCTACCGTTACGTTTACCAATACTTCTACAGTGCTTGATCCTTCGCAATTCAGGTATGAGTGGAGCTTCGGAACGGATGCTTCACCTAGCCCGCTTGCATCCACCAACATGGGTCCAACAATATCGGTGAACTATAACAGACCGGGCGATCATTATGTGACATTGCGTGTGATCAACCTGGCTGCAGAAGCGGCAGGACAAGAATGCGAAAGTACCTTTGCGAAGAAAATTTCTATTCCAATACTTCCGTTAGTTGCTGACTTTAAATTGACGCCTTCGGCAGCATGCTTCCCGCGTAATATTACGATTACGGAAAATACTGCCACTGGAAATGTAATGTTGTGGAAAGTGATTGACAGCAATGGAAGGATAACCACTACCTCTGCAGATGCGCTTCCTGAGTTTCTGATTACAACGCCTGGCGTATATACGATCATCTTGCAAACTTCAGATTCGTTTACGGGACAGACTGCGTTCTCCCCTACAAAAGAATTTACGGTGTATGCAAATCCTGTCGCGTCATTCCAGGCAAGACCGACTACGGTGTTTGTACCTGATACAGAATTGATCACGGCGAATTTCTCTACAGGTGCTACGGATTACGAGTGGCAATTTGGAGATGGCGACACCTCCGAAGACCGTGCACCCACTCACTTCTATAAGATCGAGGGTATCTACGATGTGATGCTGATCGCAAAGAACGATCATGGCGGCGGCGTGGTATGTAAGGATACGATTGTACAGAAGGTAACGGCCAAACAGGGCGGCATAACAAAAGTGCCGAATGCCTTTACGCCAGGTTCTTCTCCCAACGGAGGAAAGGTGGTCAATGGATCGACCGACATGAACAACGATGTGTTCCTTCCTTTTGTGAAAGGTGTTGAAGAATTTAACATGCTGATTTTTGATCGTTGGGGTAATCTCATTTTTGAAAGCAAGGACGCCAACATAGGTTGGGATGGATTTGATAAGAATGGAAAACAGATGCAGTCGGGGGTGTATGTGTATCAGCTCACCTTGCGATTGTCGGACGGACAACGGACCACACAAATGGGTGACATTACATTGATCAGGTAAAACATTAACTTAGAGAGGCGAATGAAGAAATTTTTATCGATAAGTTTTGTGCTTGTGTCTGTGGTACTTGCGAAAGCGCAGGATCCTCAGTTTTCACAATACTACAACGCACCGCTGTATCTGAACCCCGGGTTCACAGGCATCACCGAGCAGCAACGTGTGGTGATCAATAATCGCATTCAGTGGCCTAATCTTCCGCAGGCATTTACAACCTACGCAGCCAGCTACGACATATGGGTTGATGAATTGCATAGTGGTTTTGGTGTTATGGCCACCACCGATAAACAGGGCTCTGCAGGATGGCGTAGTACAAATTTTGGATTGTTGTATAGCTATAAAGTCAGGATCAACGATAAATTGGTTTTTTCACCTGGGCTATATTTCGGGTATGGGTTTAACGGCCTTGATCGTACCAAATTATTATTCGGAGATCAATTGGGTTTTTCAAATACTGGCCCCACCAGCGACCCTGACTTTAAGCGATTGGGTAACAAACAATATTTTGACTTTGGGTCCGGTGGCCTTTTTTATACGAAGACATTATTTTTCGGAGCTTCATTCTATCACATGAACAAACCCAACCTTTCTATTTTGGGAAGTGAAAGTCGCCTGCCGATGAAAACAACCATACATGGGGGAGCCCGCATTCCGTTGTACAACGGTCCGCGCAAAATGGCCAGCGCCTCCTACCTTACGCCATCTTTTATTTATCAGATACAGGGTAACATCAGCCAGCTTAGCTTCGGATTAAATTACCATGTTGATCCTATTTCTATTGGGGTGTGGTATCGTGGTAAGCCTTATGAGAAAACCACCACCGGAACGATCAATCAGGATGCACTGATCTTCAATATGGGTATATACCTAGATCATTTTACGATCGGATATAGCTATGACTTTTCGATCTCTGAACTCTCTACCGCCTCGGGTGGCGCTCATGAAATTTCGATCATCTATGAGTTTGTGGCGAAGCCATTGCATCGTGGTATTAAAAAGCAAAATCGCCTTTTGCCTTGTCCGACTTTTAATACCAAATCTTCTTTCTGGAAGTAAATTTTGTGTAACTCTGAGCTTGTCGAAGAGCGACACTGCACGCAAAAGACTACCGCAAGCTTCAGCTTGTGGTTGTTAATTCTGTCTTGTCCTGAAATAGGTTTACACAAATAAGCCTAAAATGGAAAAATATTCGAAGAAGTTCGCTTCAAAATGGCAGAGCCAATATAGCGATGAATTTAAGCGTCATGTCTGTAATGAGTT
>Ga0164241_10000775_pt1 | contig 48380 bp, 35 predicted proteins | sample OricomyardsoilBY_FD_108780 | JGI IMG/M metagenome (GOLD analysis project Ga0164241, IMG submission 108780) | Backyard soil microbial communities from Emeryville, California, USA - Original compost - Back yard soil (BY) | ecosystem: Environmental > Terrestrial > Soil > Unclassified | place: USA... | reverse complement strand
GGATCAATGGCCGCCAAAAAGAAGAAGAAGAGCGCGAAGAAAGCTGCACCCGCACCGGCTGTAGCCGCGCCCGCCAAGAAGGCGAAGAAGAAAGCCAAGAAGAAGGCCGGCAAGAAGAAGGCCTCCAAGGCAGCAGCTCCCGAAGCCGCGCCGATGGCCAAGCCTGCCAAGAAGGCCAAGAAGAAGCGCGCCAAAAAGGCGTGATCTTGTTCCGAGCGAACACGAGCGCCACCGCCCTCGCATCAGCGGAGTCGGTGGCGCTCGTGGTTCGCTTGGTTTTCTGACTCTCGTGGGTCGCAGTCGCTGACCGACGAATCAGCCACAAATAGGCTGATTTCTCAGTCGACTGCCCGAGAAACGAAGCGGCGCACGGCGCCCTCCAGCGCCTCGTCGTTGGTCATCCGGACGTAGCTCGCTCGGTGTTTGCGGGACCAGGTGCGAAGTTCGTCGATCAGGCCCGCTAAGCGCACAACGTAGGCGTCCACGGCGGCGGCATCCATGCTGAGCTCCACTTGAGCCTCGGTTTCGGAGTCGACGAAGGAAAAATCACCGTCGTAGTTGGGCTCCACTTCCTCTCGAGACAGCACCTGAATCAGGGCCACCTGGTGCCCTAAAGCGGTCGCGTGTCCGAGAGCCTGAGTGACCGTACTGGGGTCCAAGAAGTCGCTCACGACCACCAATAGGCCGGGGCGTTCGGCTTGCTGCAGGGTTTGCTCGATAGCAGACGCCAGGTTCGCTCTGCCGCCCGCTCGTGGTTCGCTGAGGTCGCGCAGCAGGCTCGCCAATGCGTGTCTGCCGCGCCGGGGTACTCCGATTCGTTCCAAACCGCGCCGGCTCGTCGGAGCGGCTTGGCGTGCGGTTAACACTTGGGCGCGCTGGCCGTTGGCGAGCGCGAGATAGAGAATGGCGGCGGCCACCCGCCGCGCGACTTCGAACTTCTGTGGTGACCCAAAAGCGAGCGAAGCCGAGGCGTCCAAGACCAGCCGCAATACGCTGTCCTCTTCGGCTCGAAACAGCTTCAAAACAGGCTCCCCCGTGCGCGCAAAGGCGGCCCAGTCGACGCGCCGCAAGTCGTCACCTGGGGCGTACGGACGGTGGTCTTGAAACTCGGCGGAGCTGCCGCGACGGCGCGAGGCCCGCTCGCCCGCGCCTCCACTTTGTACCGTCACTGATAGACGGCGCCTGAGCGCTTCGAGTTCGCGGACGAAGGCAGGATCGAGCAGGCTGCGCGGATCGGACACGCCTCAAACCTCGCTGGCGGGCTCGGGCGGTGGCGCTCGGCGCGCTAGCTCTTCGGCCTCGAAGGCGTGTTGCAGCGCGGCCCGCGCGCCGTGTTCGGCGGTCAAACGAGTGCGAACGCGGGCGCCTGCAACGGCGAACAAGCCAACGCCAATCAACGCCCAGGCGGCGGCGCAGGCCGAGCCCGTGGCCAAGATCAGCCCCGCGTCCGGAGACGCGGTCGAAGCCGCTTGAGCCATGCTGACCGCGAAGCTCGGTGAGGGGCTGGCCATGAGCATCGCACGGTCGTGTTGGCTCGTGATGATGCCGGCGACGGCCATGGCGATCCAAGGCCCTACGAAGGCGAAAAACAGAGCCGTTGCCAGCAGCAAGCGCGGCGTTCCGGCGCTCGTCGCGCGCGCGCGCGCCCACGCCGTAAAGCCGACGACGAAGCCAAAGAACCCTAGCGCATAGCCGTGAAAGGCCAGAACCGCGTCGCGATCGGCATTGGTCTTGGCTTTGAGCACACCCAAGCCGGCATTGGCGACCAAGCTGGCTGCCGTCACCAGCAAGAGCAGGAGGCAGGCGCGCACGATGCCCGGCCCCAGGCTTCGGACGAGCACCGCGGTGCCGCGTCGCTGCCAGTCAGCGAGGACTCGCTGGGAGGGCTCGAATGGCTCGCTCGAGAACAGAAATGCTCCGAAGCAGCCGAAAGACCACAGAAACGCGCCGCCGACGTACACCCATGAAAGCTCATGCGAGAGCCAGGTGATGAGCGCGCTGCAGGCAGCGAGTGCGGGCATCGCGCTCAGGAACCAGATACGGAGCTTCGTCGAGCGGTCGTCGCTCGGAGAGCCCATGTTGGCCACTGCGGATTCGTAGAACAACCACGCCGGAATGAGCGCGCTCAGAGCTGGGAGCAGGAGCAAGAACACGCAATACGGCAGGCCGAAGTCCGCACGCACGTACGCGGTTGGTAGCCACACGGGCGGTCCACCAGGCACTCCTGGCCACAAATCATGGGCGGCATAGGAGAGTCCGACTCCAGCACCGCCGTAGACCGCGAGCGACACCGGCAGCGCGACCAACAAGGTGACGATAATTGCGGCCGCAGGACTCTGGAATTTGGCGCTCACCGAAAGCCCGAACGCAACGGCGAGGGCGGCCAACAAGAACAAGATCAAGAACGCCAACAGCACCTCGGTTGCCGTGACTCCGCCGAACAAGAACGGCAGCGCGCCAACCGGGACGAGCATCACGATGTACAGGCAAATGTAGGTGTACGCGGCCAGGAATTTGCCGCGCGCAATACGCCTCGGACCGAGCCCGGTGAGCTGTAAGGCTTCCCAAGTGCGACCGCTGCGCTCGCCAGCGATGGTGTTGGCAGCGACTGCGGGGCCCAGCCAAGTCACGACGGCATAGGCCAACGAGAAGAAGGTGTGGAAGATGCCCACACCGACTTTGGCAGGTTCCGCGGTGGTGCTGGCGACACCCCCCACCGAGCAGATCAGCAGCGTCATCATGCCCGTGACGACCGATAGAATGATCGGAGTTCGTTGCAAGCGCGCAGCCTGTTTCAGCTCGCGCATCCAAACTGGATTGGGTTCACCGAACAGTCGCGTCCAGAACGTCTTGGTCGAGGGCGGGGGAGGCGCGCCCGAAACCGATGCGGGCGGAAGGCTGGGGGAATGCGCTTCGAGCGTCACTGCAGGTCCCCCTTGGTGACTTCCAAGAAAATTCGCTCGAGCTCATTTCGTTCCGGTTCCACGCCCACGATGCCCACTCCGCGCGAAACCAGATGCCGGACTACTTCGGCCACGAAGCGCTCGTCACCCACGTAATGGACCGTCAGCTGTCCGCCCGGACCCGGTTCGACACCGAGCACACCGCCGCCGCCTTCGATCAGCGGTACGACTGGACGCGAATCGCCGATCACGCGCAAGCGCAGGCGGCGGCGCGCGCTCGGCGGCACTACCACGCCGCCTGCAGTTTCGACCGTCGGGGCACCCGCAGCGGGGGGCGCGAGCGGGGCGTTGGGGTCCTGCGGGGCCGCGGGCTGGAACGGCGTCTGGGGCGGCAAAGCCAGCCGCTTCCCGTCCTCACCCACTGGGGCGTTGCGCGCCGCGAGCCGCTCGGCAATCTCACCGATGGGCCCTGCCACGACCAAAGATCCGCGTTCCAGAATTCCGATCGAAGTGCACACGTCGCTCAGCTCGGTGAGGATGTGGCTGGAGAGAAAGATGGTTTTACCCAGGTCTCGAAGCTCCAAGAGCAAATCGCGGACTTCGATGCGCGCGCGCGGGTCCAGGTCCGAGGCGGGCTCATCGAGCACGAGCACCTTGGGGTCGTGTAGTAGGATGCGCGCGATCTGCAGTCGCTGCTTCATCCCCTTGCTGAGGTCGGCGACCAACCGGTCTTGTAATTTGCCGAGCTCGGTCAGCTCGATCACGGTGGAGACCACGGATCGATCTGGCACTGCGTAGGAGTCCGCGAAGAACTCCAAGAATTCGCGGATCGTGATGCGCTCGTACACGCCCGCGTGATCGGGCATGTAGCCGATCACGCGCCGCACGCGTTCTGGCTCGAGCGCGACGTCGATGCCGTCCACCTCGACCCGGCCCGACAGCGGCTCGAGCAACGTGGCCATGACGCGGATCGTGGTCGTCTTGCCGGCGCCGTTCGGGCCGATGAAGCCAAAAATTTCGCCCTGAGCCACCTCGAAGCTGACGTCACGCAGCACATCGAAGTTTCCGAATCGGTGCCACAGGTGACGCACGCGAATCGCCGGTACGGCTTCGCTCATGGCACGCCTCCGTAACCGACCACGCGCACGAACACGCGGTCCAAATCCAGCCGGAGGCCGGAGTCTTGGGCCCGTCCCTCGCCGCCGTCGAGCTCCGCGATCAGGACCGGGACGTCTTCCGGCCACCAGTCGGCGTCGGAGCCGGTCAAGGCTTCGAGAGCTTCCCAGGCGGCGCCCGCACCCTTGGCTCGTTCCTCTACTTGGTCGTGGAAGCTCGAGACCGAAAGCGTGCGCGTGCCGAAGGAAGAGCTCGACGGCGAGGGCCCGAGCGAACGGCCCTGTTTTAGGCTCACGGTCTCGCCGTCGCTCAGCTTGGGGAAATAGCTCAGCCCCTGGCCGGGCGCGTGGACGATGACGCCCAGGAGATCACGCGCGCAGCGATTCTTGATCGAAAGTTCGCCGTTTGCATCGGACACGAGGCTCACGCCTGCGCCTAGGTTGGTGAACCCGTCCTCGCGCACGACCTGCACTTGCCACGGCTTTTGGCGCATTCGCTCGAGCCGCAGTCCGTCGCGGTCGACCAATAGCTCGCGGGTCACTTCATCTGGCTCGCCAATCACGTCGAGTACGCTGCCGCGCGCTGCGCGCACGGTCAGATCGTCCGCGCGCGCGCCGTACAAGCCGCGAAAGCGCGTGACGGACGCGCGAGCCATACCCGCGCCGGCTTCGATCAACGTCAAGTGTCGAGCGCGCCCAGTGACCCCTTTGCCCAGCATTCCGAGCACGACGATGCCGGCAAGGGCTATTCCTGCCCAAATCGGCAAATACGTGAGCGCGCGCAGCGGGCGGCCTGCGCGCTGCGCGAGATAGAAATTGAGCGGTCCTGCGAGCGCCGCGTACAGCAACAGGAGCAACGTGGAAACCACTACCGTCCAGCGGGTGCCCTCATTCGGGTCGAGCACGCGCCGCACGCTTTCGGTGCGCGGCTCGTCGAGCGAAGCTTGCCCGTGGGGCAGCGCGACGACGCTCGCGCGCTCCCAGGCATGGCGTACCAGGTCGAGCATCTCGAGCCTGAGCCAGGGATCGTTGGCTGCAAGCTCGGTATTGGGATTGAACGCGAGCAGGTGCACTTCACCGAGGCCGTAGCTGGCGCTCTCACCCCAAGGAGTGACGCGAAGGTTCGCGCCGGTGAGCCCAAAGAAGGTCGCGGTCAGCTCCGAGGAGGGCTTGGCGGACTCGAGGGTGACCCGGGGTGGGCCGCCGAACGAGCCTTTCCCGGAGTTGTCGACTGGGACCGCGAATTGCGTCACCTGCGAGAGCGCGCGCGCCGCGGCGCAACTCTGCACGTGACCGCCAACTAGGGCCTCGAGCCATGGGCTATGCACGTCCTCCGGCCGATCGACGACCAACGCGAGCGCTCCGCCCGCGAGCACCCAAGAGAACAAAGCGTCGATAGCAGGTTGCGGCAGGCTCGAAATGGTGCGCCCGGAGGCAAGGACTAGCGTGGCACTCGCATACCCGGCTGCCAGATCCGGCAGCACCAACTCACCCGTGGTGGTATTCAGTTGTGGGGTCGTGATCGATAGAGTCGAGCCGCCGTACGCATAGCCACTGCTGCGCCTGCGGATCGGCACGGGTTGGGTATTGAGCACCGGTGCCAGTCGGCTCGGCGAGTGCAAGTCGAAGATGAGCGGATCGAGCGTGCGCACGGGGGGAGTCCCACCCTCACTGAGCACCTCTCCGCGCGCATCGACCGCGACCACTTTGGCCTCGCTGACGCGCAGCAGGTTGTGACTCGGTAAGAGCAAATTGACCCGCCCCTTCGGCGCGATCGAAAACGGCGCGCGGGACAAGGTGCGCCAGGCGCTCCGCCCGACCACTGCGGAGCGCAATTCGATGAAGCCGCTGACCTGCGTGGCGCCGCTGTTTTCTAGCCGAACGTAGATTTCGCCCCAGCCTTCGACCGACGGGCTGTTGGCACCCAAGACGGGCACTGCATCCAGCTTCAACGTGCTGTCAGCCTTGGCCCAGCGCGGCGCCAGCAACAACGCGAGCACGGCAAACAAGGGGGCCAGTCGCACGAGCTGCCGCACCGAGCTACGCTCCCTGCACCGCGCGTTCGACCACCGCTGGGCGAGTGGCCACGTTCGTCACGAGCTCGCGCACGATTTGGTCGCACGAAACGCCGTCAGCTTCACCCTCGAAGCTGAGCAGGATGCGGTGGCGCAGCACCGGTGGAGCGGTACGCTGAAGATCAGCGAAGGAAACGTGCGCCCGCCCTTCGAGCAGGGCGACGGCCTTGGCGGCCAGCACGAGTGACTGCGCGCCGCGCACGCCAGCGCCAAAGCGCACCGAGCGACGCACCAAGTCGGGAGCGTCCGCCGCGTCCGGCGCGCTGGCATTCACCAGACGCGCCGCATAGCGCAGCACCGGCTCGGCCACCGCGACCTCGCGACACAACGCTTGCAGCTCGCGCACATCCTGTCGCGTCAGTACGCGTTCGGGTTCCGGCGCTAGCTTGCCCGTGGTCCGGGTCAGGATCTCCGTCAGTTCGTCCTCGCTCGGCGCGGGGACCGAAACCTTCAACAAAAAGCGATCGAGCTGGGCCTCGGGCAGCGGATAAGTGCCCTCCATTTCGATCGGATTTTCGGTGGCGAGCACGAAAAAAGGCTCATCCAAAACGTGGCGTGTGCCGGCGATGGTAACCGCGTGCTCTTGCATGGCTTCCAGCAACGCACTCTGCGTCTTGGGAGTCGCGCGGTTGATCTCGTCGGCCAACACGACTTGGCCGAAGATCGGACCGCGGTGCAGTTCGAAGCGACCGCGGCTGCCCTGTCCGCCGCCGTCCATCACCAGTACGTTGGTGCCAGTGACGTCACTCGGCATCAGATCGGGCGTGAATTGAATGCGCGAGAAGCGCAGATCCAAACATGACGCGAGCGTGCGCACGAGCAGGGTCTTGCCCAACCCGGGATTGCCTTCCAAAAGCACGTGCCCGCCGGCGATCAAGCCCCACAACACTTGCTCGACGACCGCGTCTTGGCCGACGATGATGGTCGCCAGAGCGCGCTTCAATCGGGCGCTGACGTCACGGGCTTGAGCGAGGCGTGCTTCGAACGAGGGCGCGGGCGGATCCGTCATCGGGCTTCGAGTTGGGGCAAAGGTAGCCCAGCATACTCCCAATCACGGTTCGAAGTAGCGTCCCACCTGTTCGCGATATTCTTCCGGGATGTCCGCGTGATCGACCGCGCCCACCTCGGTTTTTTGAGCTTCACCCAAGCTGCCCGTACCAAGTTGATTGGCGGTTTCACCGGCTCGCGCTGGGGCTCGACCGAGGGTTGCTCCGTGCATCGGCGCACCGGCCTGAAGGCGCGCTTCGGCCTTGGAGCGCAGCTCCTTGGCGGCAATTTCTGGCGTCGAACCTTGGTGATTGCCCGTACCCGAGTCGTGTTTGCTGCCGGGGCCAGGTGCGCCATTCGGAGGGCTGGTTCCCGAGTTCGCCTTGTCACCGGGGTTGCCGCCAGGGGCGCCATCACCGTCCGTGGGGATTGGCATCCCACCGAGTCCGCGTTGGGCGTCCGCACCACCGCGTTCGGCGTCGCCGAGGCCCTTTTCGCGCTTGGCGTCGGCACTCGGTTCGGGCTTGGCCAGTTCCTTCAGCTGTTTTCTCAGCTGATCGATGCCGTCCTTGCGCGCGAGCTGCTTGGCCATCTCTTCCAGCTGCCGCTTGGTCATGGGGGAGGCGTTGCCGCCGTTGCTCTCGAGCTGTTGCTGCATGCGTTCTGCCAGGCGTTTGCGCTCTTCGGGGGTGAGTCCTTCGAGCGCGCGTTCCAAGCCGTCCGCCAAGCGTTTTTCGGCTTCCGGACTGCCGGAGCTACCGAACTCTTTCAAGTCCTCGAGCGCTTCGGGTGAAAGCTTGCCCTTCAGGCTCTGCGCAAGTTCGCGTAGCGCTTCGGCGTGCGACTCACGGCGTTCGAACAGGCGCTTTTGCGCGTCCAAAGCATCGGCCAAACCGTGCGCGCCTTTGGCTCGCGCCTCTTTGGCGGCTTCTTCCAAGGCGTCTTTCGCCGCTTGGCGGTCGCTGCTTTCAGCGCGATTGGCGAGCTTCTGCATTTCGTCGTCGAAGGCGGTCAGATCGCCGTTGCCGAGCGCCTTTTGGGCGTCGCGCAGCGCGGGGCGATTGCTGAACGCGCGCAGCGCGGCATCCAGCCCGGGTCGATTTTGGCGATCGCCGAGCTTCAAACGTTCGGCCGCGATGCCATCGCGCAATTTGGCGATTTCCGAGAGCGCTTCGCGCTTCTCCAAGCCTTTCGCCAATTCTTCGCGCAGCTTCTTGGCTTGCTCGGCGAGTTTTTTCAGGCGCTCGTCTTGCTCGGGATTTTGGCCCTGCACGTGGGCGAGCGCTTCGATTCGTTCGAGGCCCTTCAAGTTCTCGAGTTGCACACGCTCCGCACCGGGCGCGCTGGCTGGCGGCGGAGGAGCAGGCGGCAAAGGCAGCAAGCTGACGGTCACGATGCCGGCCAACGCGGCCGGTAGCAGCGCATGAACGCGCAGCCACACCTTCGGCCTTACCCGCTTGGGATCGGCGCTACCCAGCACTTGGTTCGCGCGCTCCAGCACGTGCGCCAGAGCTGGCTCTGAAGAGCTCTGCGCGGCGAGCGCGGTCGTCACCGTTTCATGGCTGGCCAGTCGCGCGTCGAGATAGAGGGCCACGTCACGCTCCGACCAGCGAAGTCGATTGGCGAGTGCGCTGCCCGCGATGGCGCCGAGCACACCCAACCCGGCCGCCGCTGGGCGCCATTCGCCGAAGCGCAGAGCCCACAAACCGAGCGCGCCGAGTGCGCCCAGCGAAAGTCCCAAACTCGCACCCGTGAGCGCGAGCCGCCCCGCGTGACGGCGATGCACCCGCTGAGCCAGGCTGCGGAACTCCCGACGAAAGTCGCTCTGTGCCGGCTCAGCCACCAAGATCTCGAGTTTAGCGTTCTTTCACTCTTTCGGCCAGGTGGTACGCTGCGGCTTCGGAATTCGCATGTCAAATTCGTTTGCCTCGTCTGGCGCGCCCGCCACTCCGTCTGCTTCGCCTGCTGCCGCGTCGTTTGGCCCCAAGATTACCGCGCCCGCACTGCTCGCCAGGAAAAAGCGTGGCCCCAAGATCGCGATGCTCACGGCGTATGACGCGACCATGGCGCGTTTGCTCGACGAGGGCGGCGCGGATGTGCTCTTGGTCGGTGATTCGCTGGGCATGGTCGTGCAGGGCCTGCCCAACACGCTACCCGTGACGTTGGACGAAATTTGCTACCACGGTCGCGCAGTCGCTCGCGCCGTCCAGCGCGCTCACGTGGTCGGCGACATGCCGTTCATGAGCTACCAGTCCTCGGTCGAACGCGCGCTCGACAGCGCGGGACAGATGCTCAAAACCGGCGGCTTCGAAGCCGTCAAATTGGAGGGCGGGCAGCCCTTCGCCGCACACGTACGCGCGCTCGTCTCTGCCGGCATCCCGGTGATGGGTCACGTCGGCTTGCTGCCGCAGTCAGTGCACGCGATGGGCGGCTTCCGTGTGCAAGGCAAAGCCGAGGCTGACGCGGAACGCGTGCTCGCCGACGCGCGCGCGATCGCCGATGCCGGCGCATACTCGATTGTCCTCGAGGGGATCCCGAGCGAACTCGGCCAGCGCATCACCGAGGCCATCTCTATCCCGACGATCGGCATCGGAGCCGGACCTGCGTGCGACGGCCAGGTGCTGGTTTGCTACGATTTTCTCGGCATGTATCCGAGCCTGAAGCCCAAGTTCGTGAAGCACTTTGCCGAGCTCGGCGCGCAGATCGTGGCTGCCACGCAGAGCTATGTCGAAGAGGTGCGCGCTGGCAGCTTCCCGAGCGCGGCGCAAAGCTTCGGTGCACAACCCAAGAAAGACCCACCTCTGGAAACCGGAGCCCAACCAGTGCTCGGTCCGCCAGCCCCCAGTTACGGCCCCGCCAGCGAGGACTCATGACACTCACGTTGCACCGCACGGTCGACGAATTTCGAGCAGCTACCAAGGCCGTTCGCAGGGCTGGCAAGCGGCTCGGTCTCGTTCCGACAATGGGCGCACTGCACGCTGGCCACCTCTCACTGGTGACGGAAGCGCGTTTGCGAGCGTCTGAAGTGGCGCTCACGATCTTCGTCAACCCCACGCAATTTGGGCCAAACGAAGATTTCGCGCGCTACCCACGCAACCTCGAGCGCGATCTCGAGCTGTGCCGTGAAGCGGGCGTTTCACACGTGTTCGCGCCCGACGCGGGCGAGATGTACCCCAAAGGCGAACGCACGCGCGTGCAGGTGAGCGGGCTCAGCGCGGCATTGTGTGGCCCCCATCGTCCCAATCACTTCGACGGCGTGACCACGATCGTGAGCAAACTGTTCGCCGTGGCCGGTGAATGCGTGGCCGTGTTCGGTCGCAAGGACTACCAGCAGCTCAAAGTGATCGAGCGCATGACGCGCGATCTCTTACTCCCGGTCGAAATCGTCGGCCTCTCGACGCTGCGCGACGCTGACGGCTTGGCTCTCAGCTCACGCAACGCCTACCTCACGCCGGAAGAGCGACAGCGCGCGCTGTCGATCCCGCGCGCGCTCACGGCCACCGTGAACGCGTTCGCGGCCGGCGAGCGCCGCGTCGCTGTGCTGAGTGAAGCGGCTCGAGCCGAGCTCGCGCAAGGCGGCCTTCGCCTCGACTACGCGACCTTTGCCGACGCGGACGAACTCGTGCCGCTCGCTGAAGACGCCACGAGTGGCGAGCGGCTACTGTTTGCCGTCGCGGGTTTCATGGGAAAAACACGCCTGATCGACAACGTGGTCTTGGGTGAAGACCGCGCGCCGATTGCCGCCCACGAAAATTTCTAGTCAAGCTCTGCCTCGTGACGCAGCGCCCTTCACCAAGTACAGACTCAGAGCGTAGTTTTCCCGGCTTGTTCATCGTGCTGGAAGGTATCGACGGTTGCGGCAGCACCACGCATGCCAAATTGCTCGCCGAGGCAATCGAGAAGCGCGGTTTCCAGGTCGTGCTCACCTGCGAACCCAGCACCGGCCCGATCGGTACATTGATTCGACAGGCGCTACAGCGCCGCTTACCAGGACCTGACCCCGCGACGCCGCACTCGTTCGATTGGACGGCGATGGCGCTGTTGTTTGCGGCGGATCGTATGGATCACCTGCATTCCACCATCTTGCCCGCCCTCGGCACGGGCTCCGTCGTGATCAGCGATCGCTACGACTTGTCGAGCTTGGCCTACCAATCCGTCACGTCGCACAGCGATTCCGACGCCATCCCGTGGATTCGCGAGCTCAACGCACAAGCGCGGCGCCCGGATCTCACGCTAGTAATCGACGTCCCTGCCGAAGTCGCGGAAGAGCGCCGTCGTCTACGCGGCGGCGTCGAAGAGCTGTTCGAGAAGCGCGAACTCCAGGCACGGCTCGCCACCGTGTACACCCGAGCGGGGGAACTCGTGCCGACGGATCGCGTGCTCCATATCGACGGGGTGGGGGGGATGAGCGAGATCGCGGCCCAAGTGCTCGAGACAGTGATTTCGGCAGCTTCCGCTTTTTTCCGCGCTGCACCCGCCCCACCGAAGGCCTGACTTTTTGGCCTTTCGTAGAGGTTGAGCCATATTCCGGGCACCATGCGCGGCGCAAGTTTCGTTCTGCTCGGAATATTGGTCGGCTGTGGCGCGGCTCCTGAAGCGCTGCCCGTCGCACCGAAGCCCGTGGCCAAAGCGCCCGTCGCCACGGCGCCCCTCGCGGCGCGCCCTCCGCATGGCGCGCTCTATCGTGAAGACGTCAACGCGCTGCTCGCGCGCGGCTTCCCCGAGTTCCTTCGGCACGTCGATGTCGAACCGCGTCTCGTCGACGGCCAATTCCGCGGCTGGAGCATCGTCCAACTGACGCCCAGCGACTTCTGGAGCGGCGTCGATCTCAAACCGGGCGACATCGTGACCCGCGTCAACGATCTGCCCATCGAGCGCGAAACCGAAGCCTTCGACGCCTTCGAATCCCTCAAAAAATCCGACGCCCTCCGCGTCGCCTTCCAACGCGACGGCCAAACCCGCCTGCTCGAATACAAAATCATCGCCAAAAACTGACCGCACCCGGGGTGAGGTCAAAAGTGACCCAGACCGCACCCGGGGTGAGGTCAAAAGTGACCCACCTTTGGGATTTGGGGGCGATCGCGAGCCAGCGTCGCACCTCGAAGAGCGCCTTGTTGCCGCGCAGGGCGTTTCCGCTCAGTGAAGTCGCTTCAGCCCTTGCTGTCGCGTAGCGCAAACTTGACGATTTCGTCCAGTACGGCGCCGAAGCGTTGGCGTGTGAAGCGAGAGCCACTGGTCACCCAATCCATGTGTAGCTTGGGCTTTTGGTCGTCATGGAAGTGACCGAGGATGTCCAAGTGATCGGCTTCACCGGCCCAGAGTAGCTCGCCCCACAGCATGCTCAGGGTGGGCACGATGCCGTCGTTGGATTCGCCGTTCACTTCGTGATCGATGCCAACGCGGAAGAACTCGCCCTCGCGTTGCGAAGGGCGAGCGTACGGATAGACGTGCGACTCTTGGCTCGCGAATTGGTAGAGCGTGGCGTAGATCGCGGCAGTGAACGCAGCATACGGCGACCAAATGCGGCGCGCGAAGCGCATCGCACGGGGCGGCGCGGCCGCGGACACGACGCAGCCGTAACGCACTCGCGGGTCGATCACCGTGGCTGCGTTGAACAGATCCATCGCCTCGGGCATGATCTGGATGATCGCGCCCTGATCGATGCGCACCTTGCTCAGAAAATCCGCGATCTCGCCGCGCCCGTCGCGATCGACGAAGCGCAGCACGCTATCGGTGACGCGACTGAACACTTTCATGTCGCCCCCGAACAGGGAGTCGATGCCGCCAACGCCGGCGACCAACCGCGAAAAGATGGCCAGCGATGGCTCGCCGATCGTGAGCGACACGACAGTCAGCAGGCTGAGCACGTACAACACGCGCGTGCCCGAAACGGTCGCAAAGTACGTCGCGAGCGGCGTGCCGTAGTGCGGCGTATTGATCGTTACCGCGCTCACCACGCGGTCGCGCCATGCGAGTTGCTCGGGCGTCACGCCCAAGTTCACCTTGGGTGACAGAACCAAGCGCACATCGAGCCCACCAGTGGAGTGGCCAATCAGGTGGATCGGCCCGTTGTCGCTGGCCGCGCTCTTTGCGACCGTGGCCGCCAAAATGCGTGAACGGTAGCGGAGCGACGAAGTAGGGGGCGCCGGAACGTCCTCGAACACGGCTTCGAGCCCCGCTTGCGCGAAGCGTTGCTCGAGGCCGGCGCGCACGTGCTTGAAATAGTCGTAGCCTGCCAGATGGGCGAAGCCGAACATCCCCGGCACGAAATACACTCGGTGCACGGCGCGCGACATTTTCCGTCTAGAATCAGAAGCCGAACACTAGTTCGTGAATTCGACGTTGGCGCTCTGCTCGAAGTCGAAGCGCACTTCACCAGCGTCGACGCTTCCGGACGCAAACGACTCGCTGTGCACACGGTGCAACGAGAGCTCACCCAATCCGCCTCCGCCGAAGGCCGAGGCCGGCACGGTGCCGGCGCCCGCGTCATCGCGGAAGGTGCAGCGCGTGGTCGCGCTGCCGTCTTGCGTGGTGAACTCGGCATACACGAAATCGCGGCTCAATCCCGGCTCCCAACGCAGGGCGATCGGGCTGCGCACTGCCACGCTGGCGAGCTCAGCGAGCGGCGTGCCACCGACGCTCACCGCGCTGAGCTGGGCTGGCGCGGCGGCGTTCACGTTGAAGGCGCGGAGCAGCCCACCGGAAGCGGCCAAGGTGTAGGTGGTGGCGGGCGGGAGCGGATCGGCGGCGCGATCGCGCGTGGTGTACACCACGCCCGCGATCAAGTCAGTGACCGCTGGGAGGGCGCGGGTTGCAAGCGGCGCGCTGGTCGTGCTCGTGCGCAGGGTGACGTCACCCGCATCGAGAAACTCCACGCGCCCGAGCGGGTTCAGAGGCGTACTGTTGCCGCGGTCGTGGTTGGGTTCAGCGCATTGGCCAACCGCCGGCAGGTCCAAACCGAAGCCTGCAAGCCTCAACATAGCGTTCGCGTCTACGTCTGGCGGAGTGCGAACGAATCCGGCGAACGCTGCTGCGCGCGGCGCTTCCGCCGAGTTCGACACCGTGCTGCGCTCGATCGTGATCAGCGCGTGGGTGCTGCTGCCCGCGTCAGCTTCCGCACTGTAGTCGACCGGTGCGACAGAGCAGCCAGCAGCTAGGGCAGCAACTGCACTGAACGCGGCTGCTGGCGCCAAACGAGCTTTGGCCATCGCAACGCGAAGGGGCAACTGCCAGAGAAACTGCACCACGACTCGAGGCTAGCATGCTCCGACCGATTCAACAGTGCGCCCAGCCACCTACTGGCGACGATTGTGTAACCTCTTCAATACACAGCTAGAATTTGGCGGTAAATGCGCCGGCTGGCCGGGCAGACCAGCCGTCGATCCTGGCGTCATAGCGCGTGCCGGGACGGTCCAGGGACCCGGAGACGTGCCCGTAGTCCAGTTCGAGTTCAGCTGACACCCAGAACGGCGGAAGCCCAACCGACATTCCGAAGATCGGTCCGACCGACCAGCGGCGCGCATCGAGCTGGAACGCAGGGTTCGGATCGAGCGTGATCGAACCCGACCAATGATCGAGACTGCCGCGCAGTCCGCCCCACACCGAAATTAGCTCCGCATCGGTCCGGTACCCGAACAAGATCGGCAAATCGAGCCCGAACCCGTGGGCGCCGCTCAAATCAGTGCTTGGCGGAAGGTCGGACGGGGTATGCCCAAATCGACCCGTAACGCCCAATCCGGCGGACAAAGCGTAGGCACCCCAATCGAAGGCGTGCCGTACATCGCCGCGCACGGCTTGTCCGCTGTAGCTCAACCCGAGCTCATTGCTTAGCGGGATACCCACGCGTGCCGCGGCAAAAGGCGCGATCGCCGGGCCTTCGGCGAGTGCAACCAACGCCCCGCGCGCCGCGCGTTGATCTCCCGTCGGTGGCGCGCCCGGCGGTTGCATCGCTTCGTCGAAAGCGTGCTGCGAATCCCCGAGCAACAGGCGATCGCTCATGCCGACCGCGAATGCCGGTCGCCCAGCAGGCAGCACATGCGCCGGGTGCAACAGCGGAACGCCTCCGCCGCAGCCGCTCGATAGGCAGAGTCCAACGCCCGCACTGAGCCTCGTCAGTGTGACGACCGAGTAGTGGCGACTGCGTTGGCCCACTCGTATTCCAGGTTATTTGCGAAAGCGGGAGGGGAACGTGTTGCTCTCCGCGCGCTGCTTCAGTTCATCGTCGTCGCTATGAAGCGAGACGGCGCGCTCGATCAGCACGGTTTCGCTCTCGACGTGCTTCGGATCGGGCAAGCAGCATTCCACGGGGCAGACCGCCTGGCACGCCTCGTGGTCGTCGAAGCCGACGCACTCGGTGCACAGATCGGGGTCGATGATGTAGATTTCGTCGCCCTCGGAGATAGCATCGTTCGGGCACTCCGGCTCGCACGCTCCGCAGTTGATACAGTCGTCGGTGATGAAGGTCGCCATTGCCCGGGTTTTACGCTGGATTGAAGGGGAGAAGCGCCGATCAGGGGCTTCGGCGGCAGAAGTTACGAATGGCCTGGCGGGCGTGTCAACTTCGAGTAGAGTCCCGCCCGCCCGATGCTTCGCAGCGATCATAGCGCCTTTTCGAGTGGTTCGCCGTTCTTGCGGCTGGCGCAGCTTGGCGTGGGTCTGGTGACCGCCGCCCTCGCGCTGGGCTGCACCCCCAAGATCGGTGATGACTGCACCGTTTCCACCAACTGTTCGACGACCGGCGATCGATTGTGCGACATCACCCAGCCGGGCGGCTACTGCACCAAGTTCAATTGCGAGCCGGGTGGCTGTCCCGAGGACTCCGTATGCGTCAACTTTGGGACAACGCTTTCGGCGTACCCGCGTGCGGGCTGCGAACCGAGTCAGGCGAATTCGCCGTACAAGCGCTCGTTCTGCATGGCCAACTGCAGCTCGGGCGGTGATTGTCGCGACGGCTATGCTTGCATAAAGCCCGTAGAGTTCGGCGCGGTCTTGGCCGAACACGACAACAGTGATCAAAAGGTGTGTGCCGTTGCGCGAACGACGGGGGCGCCGGACGCGGGTGCCGAGCTGACGTCGAACGACGTCTGCATCGGCTCGGACGCCGGTCCTCCGGCTGATGGCGGCGCATCGTCCACGGGTGGTTCCTCAGGCGTTGGCGGTGCTGGCGGCAATTCGGGCGCCGCAGGTGACAGCGCTGGTTCAGCTGGTGACAGCGCGGCGGGCGACGGCGGCACTGGCGGCTGAGCCAGCGGCCTCTGCGCACTTTGCTGCTAAGCTCCCGCGATGTTCGGCATTCGCTCGTTGCCGAGAACGCTCGAAGCGGCCCTGCGCGACCTCGGGCATGCCAAGAACGAGACTCGCATCTCGGCGATCCGCGATCTCGCGCGTTTGACCGAGACGGATGCGCGCGCGCGCGCCTTGCGCGCGCTGTGTGAAGTACTCGGTAGTGACGCTGACTTGCACGTGCGAGCAGCAGCGGCGTTGGCCCTCGGTGACGCGAACGCCAGAGAGTCGCGCGAAGCCCTGTTCGAGGCCGCGCGAACCGCGCCTGTCCAGGTGCGCGAGATGGCCATCGCCGCGCTCGGCGAGATCGCCGAGGCCGCGGACACAGCGGATCCGGAGATCTTGGAGCTTCTCGAAGCGGCGCGCGCGGATGTGGCTCCGGAAATGCGCTTCCAAGCGTTGATTGCACTGAACCGTGTCGCTCGCGAGCTGTTGTTGCCGCGATTGGTCGACGCGAGCCGCGATTTAGACGCCGAAGTTCGGCAGATTGCGTATCGGTTGGCCGAGGAGCAAGTGCTCACCCACGGCGCGGCATTGCCTGAATCGCTGCGCCAGCGCGCACGTGCGTCGCTGCGTGACGACGCGCCGAACGTGCGTCTCGCCGCAGCCATTTTGCTCGCAAGGGTGGGGGATGCGTGCGGCGCGGATGTGATTCGCGACGTCGTCGAACGCAAGGATCGCGTGGCTTCGCTCGAAGACGAGCAGGCCGCCATCGAGCTGTGCGGTGAGCTCTCGATCAGTGACGCGCGGCCCGCGCTGACGCGGCGCGCCTTCGGTTTTTTCGGGCTATTTCGCGATCCGCTCGCCTGGCACGCGCGCGTCGCCCTGGCGAGGCTCGGCGATCCGCAAGCCAAAGCCGCGATCTTGCGCGGTCTCGGCGCGTTCACGCGCGATGCGCGCACGATCGCCGTGGCCGCGGTCGGCCGCGCACGCTTACTCGAGGCCCGTCCGATCTTGCGTGGCATGACCGCGGCCCAAGCCGACCCAGAGACGGTCGCCGAAGCCCTGGCCGAACTCGAAGCCGCGCCATGACCAGCGTTCCTCTCCCGTTGCAGTTGCAATTCTATCGAGCGCTGCGCCGCATCCGCGGATTGGATGAGCGCATGCAGGCTTTGCAGCGCCAGGGGCGAATCGGCTTCTACGGCACGTGTACCGGGCAAGAAGCGGTGCCGGTCTCGCTCGGCTTTGCGCTGCAGCAGAGCGATTGGGTTTTTCCCGCGTTGCGTGAGAGCTCGGTCTTGCTCGTGCGCGGTTTTCCCCTCGTCAGCTACATCTCGCAAGTGTTCGGCAACGAGAGGGATGTGCTGAAAGGTAGGCAAATGCCCAGTCACATGAGCGGGCGTGCGGCCAACGTCGTCTCCTGGTCGAGCTGCATCGGCACTCAGCTCACTCACGCGGTGGGTGCCGCTTGGGCGGCCAAGATGCGCCGCGAGAACGTGGTCAGCGTGGCTTGCTTGGGTGACGGCGCGACCAGCTCGGCGGATTTCCACTCGGCGCTGAACTTCGCGCAAGTATTTCGCGTGCCGTGCGTGTTCGTGTGCCAGAACAACCAATGGGCGATCAGCACGCCGGCCGCGCGCCAAACCAACACCGCGACGTTCGCGGCGCGCGCCTTGGCATACGCGATGCCCGCTGAGCGCCTCGACGGCAATGACGTGTGCGAATTGTACCTCGCATTCCAACGCGCCGCGGAGCGCGCGCGTGCCGGTCTCGGTCCGACGTTTCTCGAATGCGTGACGTATCGAGTCGGCCCGCACTCCACCAGTGACGACCCGACCCTGTATCGGAGTGAAGTCGAAGTCGCCGAGTGGCGAGCGCGCGATCCGATCCTGCGCCTGGCCCGTTCGCTCGAGTCGCAGGGCGCGCTGAGTGACGCGCAGCGCCGAACCGTCGACGAGGAGCTGGCGGCCGAGCTCGACGCTGCGCTTGCCATCGCGGAGGCGGCGGCGCCACCGCCGCGCGCCTCGCTGTTCGATGACGTCTACGCGGAACTTCCAAGGCATTTGCTGGAACAGCGCAAAGAGCTGTTCTCCCCCGCGAAATAGCCTGCGCATTCGGCGGGCACGGCCGACTCCGACTAGGCCTTGTGAAGTAACAGAACAAGCGTTACATCACGCGGCGAAATGGATCAATTCGACGCCATCGTGCTGGGCGGCGGCCCCGGCGGTTACGTGTGTGCCATTCGGCTCGGTCAACTCGGGCTGAAGGTCGCTTGCATCGAAGAAGAAGAGTACGGCGGGGTGTGCCTCAACTGGGGCTGTATTCCGTCCAAGGCGCTGATCGCGAACGCTCACTTCGTGGAGAAGGCGCGGCACATCTCCGATTCGGGCATCACCGTCAGTGACGTCAAAGTCGACGTCGACAAGATGCAGGACTGGAAGGGCGGCGTCGTCAAGAAGATGACTAGCGGCGTGCGCTCGCTGCTCAAAGCGAACGGCGGCGAAATGATCGAAGGCCGGGGCAAGGTCGTCGATCCCAAGACGGTCGAAGTCACCCTCAAGTCTGGTGAGAAGCGCCGCGTGTCCGCCAGCAAAGGTCTGGTCATCGCGACCGGCTCGGCGACGATTCAGGTGCCTGGTTTCGAGTTCGATGGCAAGCAAGTGATCGGTGCGCGCGAGGCGGTCAGCTTGCGCCAAATCCCGAAGCGCTTGGTCGTGATCGGCGGCGGCGTGATCGGCTTGGAACTCGGCATGGTCTATCAGTCCTTCGGTGCGCAGCTGACGGTCGTGGAACTCACGCCCAGCCTGCTGCCCGGCGTCGACCCAGATTGCGTGAAGATCGTCGAGAAGAAGATCGAAAAGCGTGGCGGCAAGGTGCTCAAGAACACCCGCGCCGAACGGCTCGAAAAGACTGCAAGCGGCGTGACCGTCATCGTCTCGAACGAAGGCAAAGAGCAACGCATCGAGGCGGACGTGGTGCTGGTGGCCGTGGGCATGAAGCCGCGCTCCCGCGGGGTGGGCTTGGAAGAGATCGGCGTCGAAATCGATCAGCGCGGCTTCGTCAAGACCAACGAGTTCTGCGAGACCAACGTCAAGGGCGTGTACGCCATCGGCGACGTGAGCGGTCAGCCGATGCTCGCGCACAAGGCCTCCAAAGAGGGCGAGGTCGCGGCCGAAGTCATCGCCGGTCACCACGCGGCGAAAGACTGGGTCACAGTGCCCGGCATCATCTTCACCGATCCGGAGATCGCCACGGCGGGGCTGACGGAAGAGCAGGCCAAGGCTCAGGGCTACACCATCAAGGCCGGCAAGTTTCCGTTCGCCGCGCTCGGTCGCGCAGTCAGCATCGGCGAAACTGACGGCTTCGTGAAGGTGGTTACGGATACCAAGTCCGGACGCATTCTCGGCATCCACATCGTTGGTCCGTCGGCGAGCGACTTGATCAGTGAAGCGGTGCTCGCGATCGAGACGGTGGCTACGGCTGAAGACATGGCGCTCAGCATCCATCCGCACCCGACTTTGGGTGAGGCGCTCATGGAAGCGGCCGCGGCTTCGCTCGGCCACGCCATCCACATCGTGAATCGCTGAAAAATCAGGGCAAATGCCGGCGGCTGTACCCGCTCCGCCGGCACTTTGCGCGCGCTGGGTAAGGCGTGGCATCTTACGCGGATGGGGATTTTCGCCCGCGTCGCCCAAGTCATGTCCGCCAACTTCAACGCCTTGATCGATAAGGCGGATGACCCGCGTAAGAGTCTCGAGCAAACGCTGCTCGAGATGCGCGAGCAGATCGTGGCTGCGCGTCGTGAGGTCGTCTCTGGCGTCGCCTCGGAAAAGCAGCTTCGCAAGAAGGTCGAAGAGCTCGATCAAGAAGTCGAAAAGTGGAACGGCCGCGCCGAGCTCGCCGTGCGCAGCAACGACGATACGCTCGCGCGCGAAGCCCTGCTGCAGAAGCGACGCGCCGTCGGCGAACGCGATCGCGCCGAAGCGCAGCGCGGTGAGCAACGCGCGGCCGCCCTCGAGATGAAGGACGCGCTCGAAAACATGGAGCGCAAGGTCAAAGAGTTCGAGTTGCGCAAAGGCACGATCGCCGCACGCGCCCAGCAAGCCAAATCGGGCGGCGGAGCGGAAGGCTTAGGCAAAGTCGGCGGCGGCGCGAGCGCGTTCGACGAATTCCGGCGCATGGAAGACAAGATCGAAACCGCCGAACACACCGTTCTCGCTCAGAGCGAGGTCGACGCCGCCCTCGCCCCCACGAGCCCAACGGGCATGTCCCGCGCGGAAGTCGAAGCCAAATTCCGCGCGCTCGAGAGCGGCACCCTCGCCGATCCCGCCGCGCCCGCGAAATCCGAGGTGGACGACGAGCTGTCTGCGTTGAAAAAACGCATTCGCATCGGCACTTGAACGACGGCCTCGCGCATCTTGATTTGAAGAGTGGGCGATCACAATCCAGCAGCGCACCTCCGAGCGCGCGTCGTTCTCGGCGCGCTGCGCTCGACGCTGTCCGCTCTGCCAAGGTCTACGCATACGAAAAACTAGTTCGAATTCCGGTGCCGTTCAGCTAACGACCGAGACGCACAATTTGAACTCCATCCGCGCGCGGCGACCACAATCTGTCGTGGGGCTCGCCGCTCAACCGAACGGCATCGGTTCGAATTCGCACCGGCCGTTTGGCGCTGCGCTCGCTCGTTTCACGCGCGAGCGCGCGGTTGGATTGCGAACCCGAGTGTTGCTCCTCACGATGGCTCTCGAGGCCGGACGAATCGGTTCGAATTCGAAACCAGGCGTTGTCGCTCGCTCGAGGGCCCGTCTCAGCGCTGCGAGACGGATCGAATTCGAACCGTCCGTTGACCCAGTTGGGACGGGGCGTTCGGGCGCCAAGAGTCAGTTCAAATGCGAAGGGGGCATTGTCGATCGCGCGCAGCTCTCCCACGCGGCTTTTTCTACGGTGCGCGGAACCAACAAGAGCGCCGGAGCGGAGTCATTTCCAGCTCCGTCCGATCGCGAGAGACGCAGCGACGGAAGCTTTCGATTGGGCTACGCGTCGCTGCTTGCCGTGACGTGCCCGCTAACCAAAAAACCAACGCGCGGGCGCTACGTATCGAGCGCGGGGCTCGCCCGCTCAAGGTCTTTGCCAAACGACGGGGTTGTGCGGGCCAGCCGGAGTGGGGGTTGCGGGTGCCGGTGATCAGGCGCGCGCCGCCCTGGTTGGTGAAGTAGTGCCAGACCCATTGAAAGAGCACGATGTAGCGATTGCGGAAGCCGATTAGGAAGCAGATGTGCACGGCGAGCCAGAGGAACCAAGCGATGAAGCCCGAGAGTTTGGCGCGGCCGAGTTCGGCCACGGCGGCGGAGCGGCCGATGGTGGCGAGATTTCCTTTGTTGACGTAGTGGAACTGGTGCGTCGGTAGCCCGCGGATACGGCGCACGATTTGGTCGGCGACGAAGCGACCGGCTTGTGAGGCGGCGGGGGCGACGCCCGGCACCGGTTTGCCGTCAGGGTTGGTGCACGCCGCGCAGTCGCCGATCGCAAACACTTCGTCGTAGCCCGACACGTTGAGCGAGCGGTCGACGAGCACGCGGCCTCCGCGGTCGAGCGGCACTCCGAGTGTGCCCGTCAGCGCCGAAGCTCGGACGCCTGCGCCCCAGATCACGTTGGCGGCCGGAATGGTGCGAGGGGTACCTTCCGAGCGCACGATCGTCACCGAATTTTGATCGATGGCCGTGACCCGAGCATTGCTCTGTACTTCGACGCCCAGCTTTTGAAGCTGTCGTACGGCGCGCGTGCGAGACACCTCACTGAAGGTGCTCAGGATCGACGGGCCGCCTTCGAGCAGCATCACCGTGATCTCTTCCGGGCGAATGTGCCGGAAATCGCGCCCGACCAAGGTGCGCGAGAGTTCACTGAGCGCGCCGGCCATCTCGACGCCGGTTGGCCCGCCGCCGATCACGCAAAATGTGAGCAGCTCGCGACGGCGTAAATCCGCGGTTTCTTGTTCGGCGACCTCGAGCGCCACCAGCACCCTCCGACGGATTTCCAAGGCGTCATCCAGTGACTTGAGTCCGACCGCGATGTCCACCCAATCGTCGTGGCCAAAGTGGTTGTTACGCGCACCGGCGGCCAAGACCAGAAAGTGGTAGTCGATTGGTCCGGTCGAGGTTTCGATGCGGCGCGCCTTGAGGTTGACGCTCTGCACTTCGGAAAAGAGCACCTCGACATTCTTCTGCGATGCGAAGATGGAGCGCACGGGAAACGCAATCTCCGACGGCGAGAGGGCGCACGTTGCGACTTGGTACAGCAGCGGCTGAAATACGTGATGGTTGTTGCGATCGATGAGCAGCACGTCGATGCGCTCTTTGCGCAAAGCGCGCGCAACCGCGATTCCACCGAATCCGGCACCCACCACGACCACGCGTTGACGCCATGCCATCGTGAACGCTCCTTCTCCAGCGCACCAGGCCGAGTTTTTCGGTCGGAGCGCTGGGCGACTCGTGAGCAGGCTACGGCGGAAGGTTCACGCGCCGGTTTCCGAGGAATGTCCGGCGCGGCACGCTGTGCAGGCTATTTGGCGCCGATTTGCGGAAACCCGCAGGCCGCCAAGCTGTCGTAGCAGGCGAAGGTCGCGTTTTCGTTCAGCCCGAAGCTCGCGCCGGTTCCGGCGCCGTTGGGCAGGCTTGCGTTGCACGTGCACGAGCTCTGCGCGGTGCCCGTCTGGTAGCATGATACGGTGTAGTACGCGCCCGTCGTGCACTTCACGTCCAAGTTGCACGTCCCGTTGCTGCTGTTGCCCGAGCTCGAGCACGTGGGGGCCGGATCCGGCGGCGGTGGAGGATTGGAATTGGGGGCGAAGCAGGACGGGTTGCTCGCAAGCAGCGGCGCGCACTTAGCCAGTGAGAGTTGGGTGACCTCATCGCAGCTGCTGCCGACGTCGTAGACGGTCGTCAAACAGGAGAGCATGCTCTTGATGAGCATTTGACACTGCGCGCTGCGGCTAGTGACCTCAGAGGTGCAGCTCGACATGCATTGACCGGCTTCAAAACCGATCGGGCATGGCCCCTGGCTGCTCGCGCTGCAGTAGTCCTTGCAGCCTGCCAACAGCGCGGAATCGAGGCCTGCTGACCCGCCCGCCGGCGCACCGCCCGTCGACGGGCTGCCAGCGACGCCGGCTGTTCCGCCCGATGTGTTGCCCCCGGCGGGCGCGCCGGCCGTGCCAATGGAGGTGGCTCCGCCGCTGGCCGTGGCCCCACCGGTTCCGACGCTTGGACTTGCACCGCTGCCGCCGGTGCTTGGTTTCCCGGTCGCGCCGCCGCTCGGCTGGTTCGCTGCGAGGTCGGTGATTGCATCCGGATAGAGTGTGGAGCTGCGACCGCCACAAGCGGTGATTGCCAACAGCAGCGATACCCCGAGACCTTTGAGCAAACCAAAGCGCAAGCCACCCATGCGGGGCACTATAGCGGATCGCCGCCGGAGGGCCCGAAGATTCGTCGGTCGAGATTTCACGTCCGGTCTTCGGGTTCGCTTGGCCTGGCAATTTCACGCAAGATTTCCGTCGCTGGCTCCAGAGGAGTTTCGCGAGTCGGACGCTGACTAGAACGAATACTCAGCGGAAATCGACCAGCCTATCACCTTGGGAGTCGTCGACGCGGTTGAGGGTAGCGGCGGCGCAGCTTGAGGTCGACCAACGACAAGGAGCAGCGTTCCCCCGCCCACGAGCAGCACTCCCAACGTGGCCGACACCGTCGACGCGACGGCTGCGTCGCGCGCTTGATCATCGAGCAGGACGCCGGTCTCGCTACAGCCGTCGGTGGAGCATTGCTGATCTCGTTCGGACTTCAGGTGCAACGTGCGAATGCCAGAAAAAGCGCTGTAGCCAAGCGCGGCTGCGCCCAGACCGAGCATCAGCCAGCCGGTGGGCTGCCGCAGATCTAAGCGTTCCGGACGGTGCGAAACCGGCGTTCGCTGGCCGCTTCGCGTTTCGGGCTGGGGGCGTTGACTGGCTGGCGGCGAGTTTGCCGATGGCTGTAGCTCGACGGTCTCCGTGGCGGTTGCCTGTGGCTGAACGACGACGGTCGTGGAACGGGGCAGATGCCCCGGTGCGCTGAGACTCACGAGCAAGGTGCCGCTCGGGACGCGAACTGGCGAATTTAGCTTGGCCGTCGGAACGCCCGGGATGGACAGTGTAGCGTTCATCACGTTGCTGCGGACTACCAACCACGCCAGGTGTGAATGCACGACCCCCAAGGCGTTGGTGAGCGCAAGGTGGTGATACTCAATCCACTGATCGGAACTTGCTTCCAGCGCAGAGGAGAGAGCTTCTTCTGCTTGCAGCCAATGCCCGAGCGCCTGATGAGCCAGCCCAATCTGAGCCTGGACTCGGGGCGTGGGCGCGAGGCGCTCTGCGGCCTCGAAGAAGGCCAACGCCTGTGCATCATCGCCTTGGCGCCGGGCTTCGAGTCCACTCTGGACCGCGACTTCACTGACGGACTGGCGCGCGTTCCGCCGCGTGAGCGGGGAGTTCGCGTCGGTTGTTACGTCCACTGGGGCGACTGGTGGTGCCGTGTCGTCCGCGCTCGCGATTCGTGGGACGTTGCCCGCGAGCGCGCCGCTCACCCAGATCAATGGCAGCCACACCCGCACCTGTCTCAGTCCAGAATCGGCGAGCCGTTGCGGCCCATCTGAATGTCATTTCCGGTCCGGATCGGCGGTTCTTTCGGCGCGCTATGCGCTGCCCCTGCCGGCTCGACCTTGCGTAGGCGGCGAGTGGGAGTTGTCGCTTGAGCGGGCGCCGGATCGGGCGTGGGGCTGGGAGCGCGAGCTTCCGCAGCGGCAACTCGCTCGTCGACGGTCGCTGCCTTCGCTACGTCCGAATGCAACGCTGGGCGCGGCGACGGTGTGACAGTGGCGGTCGGTGCTTGGCTCGCCTTCATGGTCAACCACGCGCAGGTGACGAGCACGGGCGCCGCGACCAGCAGCATCATTGGGAGACGCAAACGCGACTGCCTTGCCGGCGCTGCGATGTCGTTCGAGGCTCGAATCGAGTCGATCAAGCTGTGCCTCGAGTCATTCCACGTTGCGGTGGGGAGCGACGGATCATGACCAAAAGGGTCGCGCGAGGCGCCTTCCGCGTTCGCCCAATGCGCCCACTTTGCACGGGTTCGAAAGTCACCCAGGGCCAGCAAAGCGCGGCCGAATTCACGGATTGATGGGTAGCGCGCCGTCTCGTCCGTCGACAATGCGCGAGTCAGTAGTGTGCGCAGTGCTGGCGCCAACGCGCTGACGAACGAGTCGGACAGAAGTGACTCCCCGTGGGCGGCGAGACGCATCAACGTGACCGGGTCGCCCTCGACCAATGGCGAGTCGCCGGTTGCGGCCACGCAGATCATCACTGCGAGCGAGTATTGATCTGCGGCCGGCCCGGCCGTTCGCGCGCTCCGCAGCTGCTCGGGCGCCATGTAGCGTAGCGTTCCCAGTAGCCCGTCATCGTGCGTCAGAATCGTGGTCGCGTCGCCCAACGACTTACACACTCCGAAATCTGCCAGCTTCGGGGTCATTCGCCCGTCGAGGTCATAGCTCAATAGGCAGTTTTCCGGCTTTAGATCGCGGTGCACGATGCCGAGGCCATGCGCATGCGCAACCGCAGCCACGAGCGGCATGAATAGCTCGACCAACTCGGCGGTGCCAAGCGGTGCCCGTTCGGCGAGGTACTCTGCCAACGTTCCGCCTCCCACGAACTCCATGACCAAGTACGGCAAACCGTCTTGCTCTGCGATGTCGAAGACGTTGACCACGTTTGGGTGGGCAAGGCGAACCGCGGCGCGCCCTTCACGCAACAGTCGAGCCGAAGCGTGAGCGACGCTTGCCGCGGAAGCTCGCCGTTGAGGTTCAATCGCCTTGATCGCGACGCGTTTGCCTAGCTTGACGTGCTCCGCCTCGTAGACGCGAGCGGCGCCGCCGTGGCCGACCTCGCGCACGACTCGATAAGACCCGAAGTGGGCAGTGCGGTCGTTGTCAGCGATTGCTGTCCCCGTCTGCATGACACACCCTTTGAGTTGGCCGGGACGCTAACACTGCTCTCTACCGGATCGGTGTTACATCCGTGTGACGGATGCTACTCGTGATGCATCAGAGTGAGAAACTTGTTCGGTTCGCTCAAGGCGAACAATTGCACATAGCCAGCGGCAGGTACGACGGGGACGGGGTTCGTGAGCAGGTGGATCCCGACGGGGTTCCATGAGCTCGCGTCGCGCTCGCGAATCAGCTGCAAAAGTGCCCCGGTTCCGTCGCGACTCAGCACCTCAACACGGTCAGCGTTTGCGCTATACACAGCGGGCACGCCAGTCATCGCTCCAACCTTTTCGGAAAAGCGTGGATCGGCCTCGCTGTCTATCGTCCAGTGCACCAGGTCGAAGCCGCTGCTCCTCGCAAAGATCTCAAGCTTGTTGCCGGTGCTAGTCGCGACTGGCGCGGACGTGATGACCACCTCGTTGCTTTCCCCTGGTTCGAGCAGCGCTGCTGGTTCATCCCAACTTCCCTCGCGCTGCTTGTAACGCAGTAGTTTGCCGTCTCCGCTGCGGATGAACAAGTCGATGCCGCCGGCCGTGGCGAAAGGCGCAAGCACCGCGGCTGGCCCCGAAGAAAAAAAGCCCGACTTGTCAGGGCTGGGAGCGGCTTCTTCGGACGCTTCGCCGACGGCGTTCACGACGAAACAGCGCAGCTGCTGTTCGCCGGTTAGCCCGCACAGTGAGACGTCGTTGCCGAGAGCCACCGCGCTGAGCTCGCCGCGTAACTGGGCATCCAAGGCTATCGGGGCCCATGGTGACCAATTCAGTTGATTCCAATCAGTTTCCGGCACCGCTCGCGAGCGATACAGCGTTCCGTCCCCCGAGACGACGAACAAATCGAGACTCAGCGCGTCGCGCGTCGCCGCGGCGACCGACCCGCGCGCAGGCCAAGAAAGCGTTGACGGGGTGGGAGCCGCGAGCTGACTTTCGAGCAAAACACGCGTCCAGCCGGCCTCCTTCAACTTGGCTGGGTCGTCCCAGCAAGTGCTCGGCGGGTTGGGTTGGGTTGGCGCGTTGTCCGAGTTGTCGGGGGCGCAGTCGGAATCAAAATCACTGATCCTACGGGCGAGCCAGCCGCCGACATCGGCGGCAAACGTGGGGGCGAAATACGCTGCAGGGCGATCGCTCGGACGGCCCGCAGCGCTGGTTTCCGTGTCGGACAGCACTCCGATCAGCGTGTCGTCCTCGGTTGAGAGTGTGCTCAGCTTGCCCGGGGTACCTTTGAGCAGCAAGGCTGCGCCGCTGGCGCCGCTCGTAAAGGACGCGAGCCAAGGCTGATTGTCCACGTCGAGCAAGCGCAGGACGTTGTCCTGATAGAAGTCGGCGCTCGTCGCGAAGGGGATCGGTGGGCAGCGGTTGCGGCGGTTTTCGCCACGTTCGCAGTGCACGACTTGATCGCAGCCAATGTTCCAGAATGGGCCCAGATCGAAGTGACCTACACCTTCACATTGAACTGGGCCGGGCGCATCGGGTTTGCTGCCGAAGGCGACCACGCCTGCGAACAGCTTACTCCCGACCCGAAAGTCGCTGTCGATATCGAGGTAGGCAGGCCCGCCCGTCACATCGCTCCCTTGTTCGGTCTGGGTGAGCACGCGCAATGGCTTCACGTAGTATCCCGGTTCATATTGCTCGGAGTCTCGGGCCAAGTAGATCAAAGCCAAGTCACGCCCACGCCGCACGTCTGCGATCGAATCGTTCGCGAAGAGCGAACAAAGCCCCTCGCAGCTATCGTCGCTCTGGAGAGGGAAGGCGAGTGGGAAGGCCTCAAACGCGCGCACGTGAAAGGTTCGTGGCGGATTCGAGGCGAGGGTGAAGGTGAATTGCTCCGAATCGAGAATCGGCTCTTCGCAGCCGCGCCCGCGAGCGGGCAAGCAACTCGCGGCTGTTAACGCGGTTCGTGTGCCAATCAGTGAAGCCGTACAAACGACGCCACCGGGGGCTGACAAAATACCTATCGCCTCATGCGCGAGCAAATCCGCAGAACCAGAGACACCGGCCTGCGACGAGTCAACGCCAGCAGCAGCTCCGCTGTCTCCACCATCACCCGATCGGCCGCCGTTCGTTGATTCATTTTCGGGTCGGCGCTGCTTGGCGGGACCTAAATCTGCGAGCCAAGCGCAAGCCTGCGTGAGTGCGACGGCAGCAACGGCTATTGCCCAGAACTCGAGCCTCCAGTTCTTGCTCATTCGTACGCGTCGAGGGTGATGTGAGTGTTCCATGCCGCCCGAGGGCGAGCAAGTGGCGGTCGAATACCGAGCGCGGCTGGCCGCGCCACAACTCTCGAGTCTTACACCAGTCGTTCGCTCAAATTCGTGGTGTCGCCTGCTGAGCTGGGCTAGTTCACCGTCGTCAGGTCATGCACGGAAGTTCTGACACGTTGGACGATGGCCTCGGTCACTCACTAACCGAGGTCGAGCGAGTCCCGCAGCTGGTCGTTGCCCTGGAAGGTGATCGACCGCTTGCAGGGAGCGCGCGTTTTTCGTTGCGGGGTGTCGACGAAGTGGTGATTGGACGCGGTTTGGTACGTTCAGCCGAGCGTCGCTCATCCGCTGGCCTGAACCAACTGCTGCTCAGCTTTCCCGCGCGTTCACTGTCTTCCATCCACGCGCGTATTCTGCGCAGCCAAGGACAGTGGTTGCTCGAAGACGCCGGTTCGCGCAACGGTTCGTTCGTGGACGGCAGGGCCGTGGAGCGCGCAACCCTCAGTTCAGCAAGCGTACTGCAGTTGGGTCACGTATTCTTCTTGCTCCGAACTGCCATGCTCCAAGTCCAGGGTGGTGAGGAGGATTTGGACGGCGCGCTGCTGGCTCGGCAGCCGCTGGCGACGCGCACGTTGCTACCCACACTGACTCGCAGCTTCGAGAGCGTGGCGCGTGTGGCAAAGACCGGCCTCCCCATCTTGATAAGCGGCGACACGGGTACCGGCAAAGAAGAGCTGGCCCGCGCGATCCACGAGCTCTCGGATCGCGAGGGCCCGCTCCTACTCGCACCCTGCGGCGCGTTGAGCGTGGAGCGCCTCGAGGCTCTGGCTGCGCAGGCCAGCCAAGGGGGAACGCTGTTCCTCGATGAAATCAGCGATCTCAGCGAAGCGACACAGGTCGCTCTGCTCGCGCTTTTGGATTCATTGCCTGCCACTGCGCCGGCGTCGCCGAAGCGGCCCGAGCTGCTGTTCATCTCTTCCTCGCACTTGAAGCCTGTCGATCTGCTCACGGCTCCACGCTTGCGACGCGACCTGCACGCCCGCCTGAGTGGCTACGTCGTCTCGCTGCCGCGCTTGTCGGAGCGGCTCGAGGACATGGGCAATCTGGTGAGTGGTATTTTGCAATGCAGCCCTGAGCTCGCGCACGCCGTCCGCTTCACCGCCAGCGCTGGGACTGCTCTTTTCACTCATGATTGGCCGCTCAACGTACGTGAGCTCAAGAACGCGTTGCTCTCCAGCGTGACCTTGACGGAAGGTGGGGTAGTGCACTTGGCGCACTTGCCGGTTTCCGTCACCAGCCGTCTACCTCAGCCGTTGTCTCAGCCGCAATCCGCCACGTCCGAGCGCTCGCCGCGCTCGGACGAAGAGCGCCGCTTGCAGGCCGTGCTCATCTCTAGTCTGGCCGAGCATCGCGGAAACGTGGCGGCGGTGAGTCGGGCGCTGGACAAGGCACCGATGCAGGTTCACCGCTGGATGAAGCGCTTCAACATCGATCCTGGCGAATATCGCGGGCCGAAGAAGACCTGAACAGCGGCTTCGGGCTCAGGGCCGTGATGCCGCGGATCGCGACGCGGGTGAATATCGGATCCTCACTCGCTCGATTGATGGTCGTGAATCGTTAGGAAGACGCTCGGCGTGACGCGCTGTCGCGAGGCAGCGGACAGCCGCTGTGGTTGGGCGGCAGGAGTCAAGGCTAGCGAGTCACTTCCGGTAGCTTATTCAGCGACTCGCGCGATCGAAACAGATTGATTCGATCGAATCGTAACCCTGTTTCGATTGGAGTTGAGATCTCACCTGTTGATCGAAACTCAGTGTTATTGGACCTGTGTCGATTGTGTGCCATTGGCTGTTTAGGGTAGCCAAGTCAGCTACTCGAGGGTAATGGGTGCGGCGATTGCCGCCAGTAGGCGGCGTCATGTGCGGAAGTGCACGCGTCAGTGCGCGTGATTGTTGGCTCGTGTTTTTCGAGGCACGTTGGGAGTGTTCCATGCGATTCCGGAACCGGAGACGATTCGTCGTCGCGCTCGTCTTTTTATGCGGACTCACGGCACAGTTGGTTGCCTGCGGCGATGGCCGGGGGGACGTTGGAGCTAGCACCGGGGGACGCTCGTCGGCGGCCGAGGCGGGCTCGGGCGGAATGGACACGGCTGGCGAGCGCGGGGTTGCAACGTCGGGCACCACCGGGTCGAGCGAGGGAGCTGGCGCAGCTGGGAAACTCTTGGAAGGCGATGCGGGCGCGGCTGGTCAATCGGAGCCAGACCCCCTATGCACGCCCGTACACACCCACCTGCCGATCCCTCAACGAGCTGAAGTACTCAAAGAGGTGCCACTCGATACCTTCGCGAATCTGGTCGGGCAGATCGAGATTCAATGCGGCAACTGTCACAAGGCACCAGCCAAGCAAGGCAATTTTTCGTTTCTCGGCACGGCCAAGAACCTGTGTGAGGTGCGCGGCAAAGGGCCCAAGGCTCTCGAGCAAACCGTCGCTGATGTGATGTTGAGCGGCTACATGCCGTTCATGATCGGTGGCCAGCAAGCGCTCGGTTTGAGGGTCAAGGCCTGGCTCCAACAAGGGTGCCCGGAGGGCACTTACGTGTTGCCCAACAGCGACGGTTCTGAGCCCGACGATGACGACGGTTACCAAACCGAAAAGAGCGTGGGCAACGCACTCACCGATTTGGGCAATTGCCTTCCGAAAGCGGCGCTCGCCGGTGCTGACGCCAAGCTGGACGCCCTGTTCGAAAGGCTCGACCGCTTCAGCGATCTGCCTGCTCAACTGAGTGAGACGGATTTCGTTTCACTCGATTCAGCGGTGCTCGCAAAGCGCGGCACTTATGCTTATTCCCCAACGTACCCGTTGTGGTCGGATGACGCTCGAAAGCTACGTCACCTGCACGTGCCCTCGGGCCAAGCAGTGACCTTGAATCCGGAGACCAAGCAGTTTGACATTCCGAACAATACTCGTTTCTACAAGACGTTTCTGCGCGAAGTGAAGGACGAGCAGGGGCAGAGCCACTGGCGCAAGATGGAAACGCGCCTGATCGTCGTACGCGGGGCGAATCCCATTTACGGCACTTACGTCTGGAATAGCGATGAGACGGAGGCGAGGCTGCTAGGGAGCGGGTTGGATCCGGCGTCGCCCGACAAGAAGGAAGTGTACCTAAGCGGGCAACCCTTCCCAGACTATGTCTTCACGTACAACTCAGATGCAGCCGTCCCTGACGAGCGCAGAGACTATCCTGTGCCGGGCGGCCAACGCTGCGTCTCGTGTCACCAGGGCTCGCTGAACGGCTCGTTCATTCTCGGTCTGACTCCGACGCAGATGAAGCACCGCGCGGCGGGTGAAGGCGGTGTGTACGAGGACGTGCTGCCCGACGAACTCGACCAATTGATGCGCCTGCAGAGCTACGGGGTCTTCAAAGACGTCGAAGAAGCAAACATCCCAAAGCTCGAAGATAGCGCGTTGCCGCGACAGCCAGCCACCAGTGATGAACTCAATATCCAGGCGTATATGGTGGGCAACTGCGCGCATTGCCACAACCCCAATGGCTACGCCGTAAGCAGCAGTACTGCCCTCGCCGCGCTGGACATGTCGCCGGGGGGCTCGATCTTCCAGTTCGACTTGAGTGGCCAACACAAAAGCGTCGGCGACCCCGAGGACGCGTACGGTGGGTCGGGCCGAATCTCCGCGAGCTTCCCGGCGAACCCCCCTCCAAACCCGCTCGTGGTGCAAGGATCCGTCTTGCTCCGTCGCACGCTGGTGCCCACACAGCTCTATCTGCCGTCCGAGTGGGGTGGGCCCGCAACGACCGACAAGGACTATGAAGCTCAACAGTTTGGTCGGATGAATCTGCACATGCCGCTTCATACCAGCGGCATCGATTGCCGTCTGCCCAAGCTGATGGTGCGCTGGATCACCAATCGCCCCGCTTCGCCCTCCCCTGAGGACGCCGCCCGTGCGCGCGAGATCACGAGTATCCAAGAGGCGATGATCGACAAGATGTGTCGCGAGACTTCGGCGCCCGGTTGGGTGTTGGAGGATACCACCGAGCGCTTCCCATACGTCGAGCGCAACATCGATTGGCGAAGCTCGAACGATCCGACTCAACTCCCTCCCGATTGGCTCAAAGCCTTGGAAGTCACCCAGGCTCACGAGGATCTCGCCAAGAAGCCCTATACGCTCGGCTACTTCGAAGCGGGCTGTGAGTTTCCCGACGCGCCAGTGCCGGCGGACGCCAAGCCCTGGATGTACAATTCGCAAACCGGCGAACCGTCCAAGCGATTCAGCCAGGTGTACCGGCTGAATCCGGGCGAGCTGGTGTTCTCCGCGATCTGTGCCAACTGTCACGGTTACCGCGGCGACGCCCAAACGGGGGCTGCGCGAGTGATTCGCTACACGTCCGGTGCGCGCGTAGCAAGCTTCGCTGATGGCTTGTTCGGGCCCGCCTGGGAGCGCGGGGGCAACCTGTCGGCCTTCGACCAATTGACCTCGAACGGGCCCGTGGACAAGCCCGCTGCAGCACTGGGTGCAGGGGGCGCCGACAAATACGTGGTGTGGATGGCGAACGGCGGCACCCACGTCTCATTCGGCCGCACCGCCGTCGAGGAGAGAGCGTTCTTTTCGGCGTTCGTCGGCGAGCGATCCATCAAGCAGAGTCCGATTCCGTTGACTCGTGATGAGCTGATCAACGGCGGAAAGAACGCCAAGGCGAACATGTTACAGCTCGCTACCGAGATCTGCGACAAGCTGCGCAAGCCCGAGCCATCCAATCCGAGCGACCCCATCCGGCTGTGGAATGCCGCCAAAGGAGAGCCGTTTCCCGGCGCCAAATGGGATGCTCTGTTCAGCGATAACCCGCCGCACCCCGCGTTTGGGGTCGAGGTTTGGCAGGACATCTGCACGCTCGAGAACCCGATCACGGATGCCATTCGGCAAGAGACGGATCCTTCGACTCCCGCGCTGCAAGCTTGGCTCAATAGGGCGGTGTTCAACGCCGGGACCATGGCTTATCTATATATGCGTGATGAGCTGACTCAGGGGATTTACGCGCCGAACCTCCTCCAATGCAGCTTTCGCTACCCAGTCATTGGCGCTTCGTCCCCCTGACGTTCATCGGCGCAGTTCGCCGGATGAGCTGAATATCGAGTGATCATCATGATGAAAATCAATTTGTTTAAGTTCAAATATCGTTTCTTAGGGGTCCTGCTGGTTGGGTTTGCCGCGAGCTCATCCGCTTGCAGCAGCGACAACGACACGCCTGCTGACGGTGTAGGCGGGGCGGGCAACGCGGGCAGTAGCGCAGGGGCCGGCCGCGCCGGCGCGGCCACCAAAGCAGGGGCCGCTGGGCTTTCGGACGATGCGGGCAGCGCAGGAATCGTCGAAGACGCCGGAAGCGGCGGGCTTGCCGAGCAGGCGGGTAGCAGTGGCAGCGCGGGTCATAGCGGCAACGCAGGCCACGGCGGGAGCGCTGGCAGCGCTAACGGCGGCGGTCATGGCGGCGTTGCGGGCGGTGGCGGCATCGGCGGAAGTGCCGGTCACGCTGGCGTAGCCGGAAGCGCTGGCACCGGCGGTGTAAGTGGTGGCATCGCAGGCAGTGGTGGCATCGCAGGCAGTGGTGGCATCGCAGGCAGTGGTGGCACCGGCGGTGTAAGTGGTGGCATCGCAGGCAGCGGTGGCGGGGCCACGTGCGGGCTAGTCCTGGATTCACAAAGCGCACCCATGGTCCGCTTCGTGAACGCGCATGGGCCGAGCATACGGGCCGCGGCAGATCCGAAGTTCAGACCGGAGCTCCCACTCCGCCTGACCGTCAATGGGGTTCCGCTGGCTGGCTTGCCCGACGTGAGTTCGCCCACGGCCGCTGCTCCCGAAGCATCGGTAACTCCATATGTCGCGATTCCTGCCGGTAACATCAAGTTTGGCGTGCAGGGCGGCACTGGAGCAAGCGCTGCGACTCAAGAGGCAGCGGAACTAGTCGCGGCCAAGGGGGAACGCTATACGGTGATCACGTTTGGTGGGCAAGTAATCCTTCCGTCTGACGTCTGGGTTCCCGAGACCTCCAGCGGCACTCCACTGGTGGTATTCAAGGATGATTTGGCGAGTGTCCCGTGCGATAAGGCACGCTTGCGTTTCTTTACCGCAGACAACGCAAACCCATTTTCAGCCCCTACGGATCCAAGCGCTCTGAACGCTCTACAGACCCTCTACGCTTCGGGGAGCACAACAGCAATTGGTCACAGCGCCCCGGCAGCCATGGGACCAGAAGCGGGCGCCGACGTGGCCTTGACGACGAACGCCTTTCGCGTCGAACCGGATGGCGCCGGCTTGGCGCAACCGACGGGCTATTACTCATTCACCGCGCCGGGCAACTTCCTACTACCGGGACGTACGTATGAGGTGCTTTCGTTGGCTGTCCAAAGCCAGGGGCGTACCGACGACTTCGGCGAACGGCTGATGTTCCTGCCGGTCGGGGACAACGCAGCCCCCACCGTCCTCTCAATCGATCCGCTGATCGCGTTCATCAACGTCGCCCCGCTGCCGGCAGCTGCAAATTTGCGCGTCACGGGTGGTGTCAAACCCGGCATCAACCTCTTGTATGTTGGCTCGGCCGCCGCGCAGCCGAATGTCAACCCGAACGGCGGCCTCGGGTTTGCTTACGTGCCACCAGCGGGCGCAAACCTCACGTTCAGCGCGCTGAGCGACGCGGCGACTCCGTTGCTGACCCAAGCCAGCGGTGCTCTCCAGCGCGGCAAACTGTATTTGGGGGTGATATCTCAATCGGCCGTTGGGGCCGGGCAGCCGCTGGCGCTCACGATCACCAAGGTCGAAGTTGCTTCGCCGGTCGTTCCACTGGTTGAACCGTCCGACCTCAAGTTGCCTGGTCCAGAATACATTCAATTCATCAACGGCCTTCAGAACTCACCACCATTCGGTTTTGGCTCGTTCGTGGGTACACCGTCGCAGTTTACTGCGGTCGTAAACTCGGTGGCCTACGGCGCGACCAGTAGCTCCGCGCAATTGCCGATCGCATATCAGGAGGCGGTTGCCAATCCGAACGTATTCGGAGGCTTCGACTATTTCGCGCGGCTCGGTATTCAGGTGGGCGCCGACGCGACGACGAATCGGTCCGTAACGGCGCAAAATCCCAAGTTTCCCCGCAAGGGCTCGAACGTGTATGTGTACGTTGCCGCTGGCAACTGGACGGACGTTGACAGCCAGAAGCTGTACGGCTTCGAGTTTGCCGGAACAACGGCGTTCTCGATGGGATTCGCGTTGCCGCTCAAGTGAACCGCCGAGGTTGAGCGACCGACAAGTCGCTCGACTCGCCTGACTTGTCGAAGAAATCAGCGGCCTGAAATTAGTTCAGGCCGCTGTGACTCGATTCAGATAACTGAATTCGGCTCGCTCAGGGGCACACAAGGCCTGCGGTGCTGCAGCCGAATGGGGTGACCGTCGTTGAGCAAGAGATGAAGTCGTAGGTTGGCAAATTCCCTTCGAAGGTCAGCGTGCGGTCCGTGAAGGCGCAACCGCTGCAGCCGCTCGTGGTTGGCCCGAGCACGTTCTCGCATAGGAATTGCTTCTCTTTGCAGGTCCCGTTGGTCGCGCTCGGAACTGAAACAGTGGTCCGGTTCAACTTGGTCTCGTTGTAGTTCACGTAGAGGTAGCGCGAGAGGGGATAGGTGAAGTTGCGGATGTTCGTGTCGCTCGGGCTGACGCCGGCGACGAGTAGCGCCGCGGGTGGACTTGCAACCGTCAAGGCGCTGCGGCCCGCGTAGCTCAGCACGAACCCTCCGCAGCTGGCGCCTGTATTGGCTTGGGTCAGCTTGGCGATACATTGAGTATTGGTATCACCCGGAGCGCACGGGGACGTGCGCCCGACGTTGTCGTCGATGATCGAGTGCGGCGGGCCATTGCACAACGCCGTGCAGCCGAGCAAACGCATGAGTTCTGAGCTAGTGCCGGATCGGTCATCTGGGCGGTAGAAGTGGTTGATAGTGACACCGCCGACGTTGATCGCCGGGGCGCAGGCGGTGCCCGATGGCGGTGCTTGAGCCAGACGCGGAGCGAAAGGCTGGCGCATGCGTGCCGCGGGCGCGTGCCCCGGGCAATCGCGTGGTGGGGCCTCCTCGTTTCGCCGAGGGATGGCTCAAGGTTTTCGATGACAAAAAAAAGACAGCGGCCTGGATCACCCCAGGCCGCTGATTGCCATTCAGTGGAGGATTGCGATTCGAATCAGGGGCAAACGAGACCCGACGTGCTGCAGCCGAACGGCGTGACCGTCGTTGAGCATGAGAGGAAGTCGTAGGTGCTCAAGTTCCCTTCGAAGGTCAGCCTGCGGTCCGTGAACGCACAACCGCTGCAGCCGCTCGTGGCTGGTCCGAGCACGTTCTCGCACAGGAATTGCTTCTCTTTGCAGGTTGCGTTGCTCACGCTCGGAACTGTAACAGTGCTGCGATTCAACATGGTGTCGTTGTAATTGATATAGAGAAAACGCGCGAGGGGATAGCTGAAGTTGCGGATGTTGGCGTCCGACGGACCCACGCCAGCGACCTTTAGGCCCGTGGGCGCGGGGCTCACGGTGAGTGCGCTGCGGCCGGCGTAGCTCAGCACGAAGTTGCCGACGCCGGCGCCGGTGTTTGCTTCCGTCAGCTTGGCGATGCATTGAGTATCCGTGTCGCCGGCCGCGCACGGCGCCGTGCGAGGAAAGTTGTCGTCCACGACCACGTGAGCTGTGTCGTTGCACAACGCGGCGCAGCCGAGAATGGTCTTGAGCGTGTCCGTGGTGCCGGAGGCGTCGTCGCGTCGATAGAACTTATCGACGACCGCCGTGCCGCCAGCTCCGCCCGTCCCGACGGTGATGGAAGCCCTTTGAGCGCAAGTCAAACCCGACGGCGCCACCGTGCAGAAAGCTTCCTTCAGATCGGTCAGCGAAACGTCCGCGAGTCCCGTGTTGGACGAAGGGGTCACGGCCAAGATGCCATCGACGCCAATTCGGAAGCTCTTCAGGTCATCGCCGCTGCTCGCAACCGTGCAGCCAGTTGCGCCACCGGCGGCCGGGCTGAGGTCGCGCGACATCGGTGCCGAAAGCTGCGAGGCAGCGCTGCTCCCGGGTGAGGTCGACAGCAAGCAGTTACCGGTCGGCGACGACGTCAGCAAGCCGTGGAGCGCTTTTTCGCCGTTACCGGAGCCCGTGCCGGCATAGACCGGGTTGCCCGCAACGGTCGCCGCAATCAACGGCTTCAACGTGTCGGAACCGAAGAACTGGTTCGGCGCGCAAACCGCCTCCGACGTCTGCCCCGGATTTCCCTCGGTCGCTTGACCCATTTCTGCACTGCAACCTGCGCCCGCGACGACCGCGAACAGGGCCAACGCCGAAATTCCCGCGTATTTCTTGGATGATGACATGGTGATTACTCCTGTTTGAACTACGTTTTCCGTACTAGTGACACTGGCCCCTAGGATGCATCACGGGCGATCCGAGATAGAGCGACAGAGCAAATCGAAGCGGCTCTGTCGCTCTTGCAACCAGGAGCCGAAGCTCTTCAGTGATCGCAGCCCGCAACGCGGATCTTGGCGATGCTGTTCGATCCAGACTTGGTTGCCCATAGCGACAACGGCGCGGCGTCACACCCGAAGTCGAGGGCGAGCAGCAAGGTGATCCCGTTTAGGCCGAAGCCTTCACCGACCGCGAATGAGGTCACGGCACCCGAGGTGGTGATTCGAAAAACGGTGTCTGAGCCCGGGTCAGTCGCCCACAGCGCGCCATCTGGCCCGGTGGTGATATCCACCAGGCCAGTGCTGCCCGGAACTGGATAGGCAGTCACGACCCCAGCCGACGTAATCTTAGCAACCCCGGCAACAGTCGTGAACCAAACGTTGCCGTCGATGCCCAACGCGAGTTGTCCAGGCCCGTCAGCGACGCCCGCCAACGCAGTCTCTGTCATGACTCCTGCGCTCGTGACCTTGAGGATCGCGTTGCGGCCTTGTTCGGCGACCCATTGATTGCCGGACAAGTCACCCACAATGAAGGCTGGGAACGAGTTGGGGCTTGGTAGCGGGTACTCGGTGATCACGCCCGCGGGCGTGATCTTGCCCACTTTATTGCCCAGGTCTTCGGTGAACCAGACGTTTCCGTCGCGACCGAGAGCAACGCCCAGCGGGATCGACTGTTGGGTTGGGATGGCATATTCGGATAGAACTCCGCTGGTCGTGATCGCGCTGATCTTGTTGCGAGTGACGTCGGCGAACCAGACGCGGTGGTCGGCTCCGGGCGTGAGATCATTCGGGCTGGCGCCGGCTGGAAGCGCATATTGAGTCACGGTGCCGCCGGTGGTCATGGCTTTGATGACCCCCAGCGCGTTGTCCGAAAACCACAAACGGCCGTCATAACCGAACGTGATGAGATTCGGCGAGCCGGCAGACCCGGCGGAGAACTGCGTAGTAGCGCCCACGGTGCATTCAGCGCAGCGCGATGCAGATTCATCGGCCTGAGCGACGACGGGGATGGCGATAATGGCCAGTAAACAAGTCGCAGCGATTCTGATGTTCATCGGTGTTGTGCTCTCTGTAGATGGATGTCGTGACGCCGCGCGGAGGCCTGCGCTCAGCCTGTGTGGTTGAGTGCAAAGTGCCACGTAGTTGAATTCCTCGCTGTGCGAGGGGCGCTGCGCTTTCGACAGACATCTATCGATCGGTGGTTAACCGTGCAAGCCATATTCGCAGTCACGCGAGGATGTTGCTTTGCGCTAGCTTATTGTCATGACGAGTGTGCTGTCTGTCACTGATTATGTCGAAAACCGCTGATTCTGTTGCTGATTTGATATACGGTGTGTTGCGGTCATCAGATATCGAATCATGTTTCGACTGCTGCGTTGGTTACGCTTGCTGGCCTGGCGATTTCCGCTGCTGGCAGGGCGCGCGCTGGTACCCCCGAGTCCGCGTGAGCGATTGCAGCGCATCGCGCACGCGCCTACCTAGATTGGGCGGACTGTGACGCGAATCCCCAAACGATCGCGGTCGCCGTGCAGAATACCTAGATCGCGACCGCTGACGCGGTTAGGTGAACGCTACTGTGCGAAAGTCGTCGTTAGCGGCACAGCCTGTGCGACCCTGGCCGTGGCGACACCGGCAAGGGCAATGCGCAAGAGCTGTGCACCCGACGCACTCGACCAGTCGCCAACCGCAACGTATACGAACGGCCCCTGAGAGCGCGGGAATGCGCTGTCTTGCCCCAAGCAAGAAAGATTGCTCGCGAGATCCGAGCCCGCTTGGACTCCGACACGAGCGCCGAACGGGCCTTCGGGGTGACCTGCGAGCAGCGGCTCGAGGCTGGCGATCGGCAGCAGCGTGGTGCGCGTGTCGCTCACGTCGCCGTAGGTGGTGGCCCGAATGACAGGCGAAAATTGCGTCTGACCCGGCTGATCGGGCTTCGCGATGAACGAGCCAAAGTCGAGCGCGGGAGAGCCCTTGCAACCGTTCACGAAGATCGTCTGTTGTTGCGCGGGCACGCTGTGATCCGGCCCCGTCGGCTCGAGCAACAGGGGGGCCGGTGCCTCGAGTTCGATTTTCCGCAAGCTCAATGCCAAGGCTGAGCTGGCGTCGTCCGGCGCTTGAGAGAGGACGCCCAGATACATCTGCCCTGCTTGAAGTGGACCCGTGTTCGCCGTCAAAAGCGGCGTGCCGGGCTGTGCGCTGGCAGAGCTGAAGGAAAGCGCGCCGCCACTGGGAGGTTGGTAGCCGTAGCTCAGGCCGCCTGTCGGGCTGTTCTGGGGCTTGGCTTGGTCGGAACCGAGATAGAGCAAATTGCGCGCGCGGCCGGCGTCGCCGAGCACGTCTAGGTTCGCCGCGGCGGGCAGCGGCGCGACGTTCACGAATACGATCAACGGGTTCAATGCAACCAGAGTCGACGGGGTGTCGTCGCCGATCGGAAGGAACATCAGTCGCTCGCCCAGGCTGTCGGTGCGAGCTCGGTTCGGATAACTAAGCACGTAATAGGACCGGCCAGGCAATAACAGATCGCTCGGTGCAGTAAATGGGTACGCCCCCGTCGGTTGCGCCGTCGCCGAGTCCTTCGCGATGAGGCGAAAAGAGGTCGTGTCGAGTGCTACCTCCAAACCGCCAACCGGAGTGGCTTTGAGCGGCTCTGCGACAGCAACTGAACTAGATTGTGTACCGACATACAACGATTGCGTAACCGCCGCGTTGGCCACCGGATCCACGACCAACAGGTCAGTGTCGGCCTGATAAAAGTACATACGCGCTCGGTCACAAGGCGCAGGCTCTAAATCATCTTTGAGCACGACCAGGCCCGGGCCGATCTCACTCGAGCTGCCGTCGATCAGCGGATCGCCGAGCGAAATTACGGTATAGCTCTGGCCCTTCTCGACTGGGGTGGAGGTCGCGAGGTCCACGACGAGCAGACTGTCACCGCTGGTGTTGCTCGCTTGCACCCCAAACACGGTGCTGCCTTCGGTGATCTCTGCATAGGCGCTCACCGAGTCAGAGCTTTGCTGCGGAACGGGAGCGAGGCTCGCCAACGGCGCGCCGTTGACCCTCAGGCGCAGGCTGAGAGCAGGAGATGTGGCCTCGTCCTTTGCCCGGAAGCGCGAGCTATGCGCGTTCAATAGTCGTACTCGAGGCGACCTGTCGCGATCCTGCTTGAGGCCGCAGCTCGCCGGGACCGCGCCGCCAGAGCCGGCGTTACCGCCACCCGGCGCGCCCCCGCTGCCCGCAATGCCTGATGCGCCGGCCCCGCCGCCGGCTTCAGCTCCGCCGTCCCCGGCGCCAAAAGTGCCAGCTTCCCCACCGGGATCGGTCGCTTCGCCGCCAGCCCCGCCACTCCCGGCCCCGACGGCCGGGTCTGCGCTGCCATTGCCCGAGGCGCCGCCAAAGCCGAAGCCCGCCTGACCATCGAGCGTGCGTGGGGTGTCTCGTTCAGCGCTGCAGGCTGCCGCGAAGACCGCAAGCGCAGAAGCGTCGACGAAGCGTCGCAGCAGCTGCCGCTTCACGGCGTACTCATCGAAGCGTTGGCGGGGTACCTGAAGTGACACTGGTCGTAATTGGGCGCGTACACTCCGCGCGTCAGTTCGTCGCGCATGTAGATGTAGGCCATAAATCCCGCATTGGCGGCAGCACGATTGAGCCAAGCCTGCACCACCTCTGACTCGGCGTCACCGTTGGCAACCTCGTCAGTGATTGGATTGTCGAGAATGCAGATATCGCGCCAAACTGGTGTGCCGAAAGGGTTGCCTTCGGCGCCATTGAGGGCATTTAACCAAGCCTGATTGCGGCCGGTGGCGCCGCTCTGTACGGCGGCGTCGTAAACCGCGGTTGGATCCCCGGACGCGAGGGGCAGGGGCGCGCGAATATGTCTGCAGATCGCGGCTGCGATTTGGAGCATATTGGCTTTTGCCCCGACTAGGGCGCTCGTCAAATCATCAGCCTTGAGCGGGATTGGCGAACCTATGGCCGCGCGCGTCGATACGTACCTCTTCAAGAAGTCGCGCTCTTCATCTTCGCTGCGACCGAACGCAACGCGTGTGCCGCCGTAGGCCATCCACACGACGTACTTGGCGGCGCCATCGGGACCGAACGCGGCCGCGGGTTTGTTCTTCGGACCACGCGACGCGAAGTCATCAAAAACGCTCAAATTCGAACCCGGAGAGCTGCGCGGCCCAAACAGCCCGTCCACGAAGCTCGCCACCCGTGCACCCGAGGTATAGCGAATCACTTGGGCCGCGCCTGTTTGCGCGTCGCCTTTGTAACCGTGACAATTAGCGCAGATCGAGGCAAACACGACTTCGGCCGCGTTGACATCGTAGATCTGGCTCCAAGGATGATCAGGCTCACCACTAGTATAGGTCACCATCCAAGGTTCAACGTGATCCGGAGCGGGGGTGTCCGGAAACTGACAGCCTTCATGAAAGTAGCCCAGGCTATAGCGTTTCTTCGCTAGGGCCTCGTGTGCAGACGTGAGCCGCAAGCCCTTCAACCAAGGGGGCGGCAGGCTCTCACCGTCATCTGAGCTTCGCCAGTCGAGATTTCGCTCGACGTACGGAAAGCGTTCGCTCCGGTCTTCAATCACCCATTTCATGCCGTTGCTCGCTGCGGCACACTGTTTTCCAATCCAATCCTCCGCTGCGCTGGCCGCTATCTCCGCTCCGCGAGGCTCCGCCGTTGAGTCGACTGCTTCGCTCCCGTCGTTCGTGCGCGGTATCGAGCCCCACCAGCGGGCGGCCAAGCGAGGCAATCTGCAATCGACGCTGCTGGTGTGTAGAGGCATGTGCAGGTTGATGTGTTTGTAGACGTCGTTTTCGGGTCGCTCCAACTCTGCGCTCAAATCATTCCCGAAGTCGCTCGGCGTCAGGAGTTGAGTCGGCGAGAGCACGCGACGTAAGAAACCGGAACCATAGATGGCCGGACCGAGATTGCCTGCGCCAACACTGGGATCTACGCTGCCGAGCCGCGCGAAATAGGGCGTTGCTCCGTCCAGTTCCCTGGGGCCTAGCTCGGCGCTGAAGTCGAAGCCGAAGATGGCGCCGCCGGGAGACATGTCCAACCAGGCCAAAGCAGAGCTGCTCTGTACTGCGCTGCCTTTCGGGTTGTGACAATGCGCGCAATTTCCCAACATATAGCCTTGCATGTTCAGTTCATCCACCGTGCGAGGTTTGCGCGGCAAGGCCGAGTCCTCCAGATCGGTAATCTGCGCTTCCTTCACCCCCTTGACCACGCCGTAACTGACGAGCCGGTCCAACTGTGCGAGCTCGTCTGACAATACGTCGTCGTAAACGCCGCCCTCGTTGGCCTTTCTGTGCTTGAGCTGAATGGGGGTCCAGCCCAGAATGAAACTGTCGTTCGCGGAACCCGAGTGGCAGCTCACACAACGTTGTGCGCCAGGTACTGCGTAGCTCTCACGGTGTTGGGGCTGCGCCTCATCGGAGATGTACGTGTACACGTAATCGGGGAATGGTTGTCCGTCGAGCGTGACCTCCGGCTTGCCGAGCGAAGCGGGGTCGAGGCCGCTCCCCAAAAGCTTTGCAGCGGTTTCGTCCGAGTTCCAAACATATGTGCCGTAGACGGGGGACGCGCCGGTCCCGCGCGTGACGATTAGCCGAGTCTCCATTTTGCGCCAGCGACTCTCCCCGTTGCCGCTCCTCACCTCACGCAGGAACGTCTTGTAAAAGCGGGTGTTGGCCGGGATGGTAAACTGCTGAGTTCGTCGATCCAAAGTGATGGCCTGGCCTTGCGGCACGTGTACATAACGCAGCTTGCGCGCGTCGTCAGACCACAAAGGATACGTCGGGGAATAGGCAAACGTACCTCGCTGGGCGAGCTCGCGAGAATCTAGTGATACGAAATCCGTGTCCGTGAGGGCGTACGGTAGATCGGCAATGCTCTCGATTCTGGAGAATCTGCGATCGAGCACCGGGTCCGTGCCGGCAAGGTCGGGAGCCGGCAAGCAATTTCCGAGATCGGTCAATGCTTGGCCCACATCGTCGTCAACACTGAAATGTCCTGAGATGGCCTCGCCCATGCCGGGCAGCGTGTAGACGTCATCGGGGCATCCCTGATCCAACCAGGCTTGGACTTTGAGCCCCAACGCCTGCTGACCGCCAATCATGTACGGCATGTAGCCGCTGATCATGACGTCAGCGACGGTCTTGTCCTTGGCTTTCTGACCTTTGCCACGAATCTGACACAAATCAGCGGCATTGCCTTTAAATGAAAAGGCGCCCTGTTGCGCGGGCGACTCATGACAATTACCACATTGGATTTCTAGCTGACCCGCAAGGTTCGCGAAGGTGTCTACTCGGGCCTCCGCGGGCTTCATCCGGCGTTGGGGGATCGGCTCGTGCGTATTCACGGGTAAGCACTTCTCGAGCGTGCCCGGCAACGGAGCCGTTCCTCCCATACCTGCTTCCAGCCAGCTCTCGCCCGAGGCGCCCGCTTGCTCCGAAACACCCGCCCCACTGTCTCCGTTGCTAGCTTCAGTTGGACGGGCAGCGCGGTCGCCGTCACCGCAATTGACTACTGCCAGGCTCGCCAAGGCCAGAAGCGGAACCAGCTTCCCTGATGCTCGGTGGGCGCAATTTCTAAGAAGCATTTCCGCCGCGGGACTATAGCGCGTTCCTTCCGGGGACGCTGTGCCAAGCTGATACGAAAGTGTCTTCGCAGCCGCGCTAGGTGGTGGTCGACAGGTGAAGTTGCGCCCGAACGTGGCCAACTCAAAGCGGAGCATAACATTTCGTTACGATCTCTCCTGTTGTGTTTGAGCCAGCATAACAGCTGTATGGGAGTACGAGGGGCGTCTGGATAAAAAGGGGCTTGGCCGTTCGTTGCTGTTTGTGTGTTGTGCGGCGCTGATACGAAACGGTGGTTGTGTGTTTGTGGGTGCTTGTTTGGGGTGTGTCGTTAGTTATTGCGACGCGAGCGAGGCTGGTTGGTAACAATCATGCTGGGGTTCTTCTGTCTATTGACTAGCTATTTGCGAGCAGGCAAAAGCGCTCACCCGAACCCAAGGAGTTATCATGTCAGCGATCAGCGATCACCTTCATGCGTGTGGTGTCACGTTGCTCGTCGCGAGCGGCGCGTTTGCGGTCAGTGCTTGCGGCGATGCTAGGGATGCGCGCGAAGGAGTGGAGCAGGTTTCCGAGTCGGTATGCGTGGGCAACTGGTTCTATGGATCGGACACGATGAAGACGCTCGTTACCGCCGCGCTCACGGCTCAGGGCCTCGGCTCCTCGCTCATCTACCCGGGTAACGGCTCCGGCGCGGGTGAAAATGGCATGCGCGGCACTAACTCGGACTGCAACGGGGTGCCGGTGGGAACGGTGTTCAGGCAGTTGTCGGCGCCGATGTCTCGCGACCTCACTGGCGGCTGCACAATCGCCACCGGTGATGCGCTTCAAAGCATGCGCGTCGGTCTCGACGGTATCTTGGCGCTGACCGCGAACTCGAACACGGAAACGAACATCAGCACGGCCGATTTGGCTAAGGCGTTCTGTTCGGCGCCTGCTCCGCCGGCAGGCACCTGCGCGGCATCACTGGTCATCAATGGTCGCACGTACACTAGGTTTTATCGTCGCGACAATCTCTCGGGAACGACCGATACGTTGAAAGCGCAGCTCGGTTGCTCCGCACTCTGTCCTGCGGACAGCGCACACATCATCGTCGATGACTCGTATCGTCCCAGCCCGTGCACGGCATTCGATACCGACACGCAGTGTATCGGCGTTTTGACCGGTAGCAATGCGGGCGCCACATCCGGTACGTTTGTTCTCGGCTATGCCGGCCTTGGTGAGCGCCTCATTACGACCCCCGCCCGCGAGCTCACGGTCAATAGCGTTTCGCCCAGCGATGCGAACATCCGTAATCTCAGCTACCCGCTCTCCCGTTTCTTGTACATCAATTACAATAAGGACATGCTCGGACGCTCTGTGTCTTCGATCCCGAGCGCCACCAACCCGACAGCCAATGAAAAGAAGTTCCTATGCGAGAACTTTCTCGGCAACGACCCATTCCTCGGTTGCGCGATCGGTGTGGACCGGACCTTTGCGTTCGAATCGCTGCTGATCAGCAACGATTTTCTGCCGTGCAACGCGACCACCGGTCCGTTCGACTGCCTAATTCCGGGTGCAGCACCGCTCGCCTGTCCCTAGCTCATTCATCTGTACGTTCTTCGGCCTGCCAAATCTCTCGCAAGATCTCCGCCACAGCCTCATAAAGCGCCTCGGGAATCTCATCTCCAACCTCGAGATCGTTGAGCGCGCGTGCCACGGGCACGTCGCGCACGACTGGGACGCCGTAGGCGCGAGCTGCCTCGATGATGAGCTTTGCCATCTCGCCCTGGCCCTGCGCGATGACCGATGGAGCAAGCTCTTCTTCCTCACTGTACTTGAGGGCGGTGGCTAAATGCGTTGGATTCACGATGACCACGCTGGCGGTTTTCACGGCGCCGAGAGTGGCGCCGGTGAGGGCTTCTTGGTGTGCGCGGCGCCGCGCGGCTTTCAATGTCGGGTCACCTTCCGACTCGCGGTGCTCGCGTTTGACTTCATCCTTGCTCATGCGATGGCGCTGAAACCATGCGCGGCGAGTAAGCAATAGATCCACCAGGCCGAGCGAAACACCGAGCGCCGCGGCGAACCACGCGACCTTGCTCGCGATGCTTGCAGCGAGCAGCGCGGCGGCGCGAGCATTCCCGATCGAGGATGCGAAATCTGCGGCGTGCGCCTGTAGTTGGCGCAGCGCGAAATAGCTGACCAATGACGCGGCAAGCAGCGAACGTGCGACGCCTACGATGCGCTGCGACGAAAATAGGTTCTTCAGCCCCGTGAACGGGTTCAGGCGATCGAGGCTCGGCTTGAGCTTGGTTGCGCTGATCGCTCCGCCGGTCTGCACGAAGCTCGAGGCAGCGCTGGCCGCGGCTGCGACAGCCACGATCGGCAGGGTGATGCTGAGCACGATGCGTGCGACGGTCGTGGGCGAGGCGGGCTCACTCGGGTAGCGCAAGGCTCGAGAAAGCAGTGCGCCGGTTTGCTCGGTGGCGACGGCAACGACGCCGCCCACCACCGCCAAAGCTGCACCGAAGCCGATGCTTTGCGAGAGTGCCGCCGAGACGGGGCTGTCACCTTCACGGCGCGCCTTGGCGAGCCGCTTGGGCGTCGGTTGTTCGGTCTTGTCGCTCATTGCTTCAGCCGCTTCCGACCCCTCATCGGTCGGCCGTTGCCCGAGTTTCTGATCTTAGAACAAATACGGCAAGCCGCGGCCTCCGGTCAGCTTCCACGCTGCGGCCGTTTGCTGGATGATGGGGGCGCGGATCACTGCCGGGGGGTGGGTGTTCTGAAACGCAAAGATCAGTGAGCCCGGGCTGAACTGCTCGAGCCCAGCGAAGAACTGCATCGTGATGAGGGCGCCGCCTTCAGTCAGGTGGTAGCCGGAACGCCGAAAACCCAGGGTTAGTAAGTTGTTGGTGCCGGAGCCGTCCGCTGCAATCTCGTTTGGCTGATTGAACAACGGGACCGTGCCGGAGAGCGCTTGACCGAGCTCTGCCAGCGGCAATTGACCGGCCGAGGTACACGGCAGGTGCCCGAGGTAGTGATGGGCGAGTTCATGGCCCAAAACGAAGCCGATTTGCTCTTCAAGCAGTTGATGTTGGCGCAGCACCTTGCGACCATCGACCTGCTGAGTGGCATCGAAGAAGCCAATCGGCGGTTGTACGATCGGTCGATTGGGTTTTTGCTGCTGGACGATGAGCTGGATGTAGTCGGTCAGCTTGTGCGTGCCGAAAAGTTCGTCCGTTGCGCGCGCTTGGCTCAGGTGCGCCTCGATGTCGAGTAAGCCGTCGGTGATGGCCATGGCTGCGTGGCCGCCCGACGTGCAGGTCGCGAAGGCGTTCACGTCACCAACGGTGCTGTCGACGACCAATGGGATACCAGCGACGCGCTGCTGTTGCGGAGCGGGCAGTGTGGCAACCAGTTCGTTCAATAGTGATTGCGCCTGGCCACGCAGGAATGTCAGGTCACCCGCGTTGATCGGATCGTTCGACACGGGCGCCACGGGTACGCCAGCGGCCGGGAGCGGGGCCGATTGTCCCGCGGGCGGCGCGCTTGCTGGTTGTGCGCCGGGCGCGGCAGCGGCGGGGGCGGTGCCGGCTTGCGGCTGCTGAGGATATTGCGTGGGGTAGGTGGATGGCTGCGAATTACTGCTCTGACAGCCAAATTGCGCAAAGGCGAAAAGCACCCAGGCACAGCGAGCGACGAAGCGCGAAGGACGACCGAGAACGCGCGGCGACATTTCCTGCAGCATAGCAATCGACGCCCCTGGG
>Ga0164241_10000774_pt1 | contig 48409 bp, 47 predicted proteins | sample OricomyardsoilBY_FD_108780 | JGI IMG/M metagenome (GOLD analysis project Ga0164241, IMG submission 108780) | Backyard soil microbial communities from Emeryville, California, USA - Original compost - Back yard soil (BY) | ecosystem: Environmental > Terrestrial > Soil > Unclassified | place: USA... | reverse complement strand
CGTTCCCATACCGAACACGGAAGTTAAGCTCTCTAGCGCCGATGGTAGTTGGGACCTTGTCCCTGTGAGAGTAGGACGTCGCCAAGCAACTAAAAACACAAGTCATTTGACTTGTGTTTTTTTGTATTGTTAAAAAGAATAGGAAAGAAGTAAGAGTAATACAAACACGTTGCCCAAGAGTTAATCATATTATATAAAAGATGGGTGTATATTTTTCTGTAAATTGTTAAGGATTAGAAGTATAAAATAGGTTCACTTAAATAGGGAGGGAAGGTTATGAAATTACAAAGTGAAGTTTGTATTGTTTGTGAGACGAAAAGAAAAGAAGGTATATATGTTTATAATAATTTAATATGCTATGAATGTGAAAAGGATATGGTGAATACAGAGACAGATGATCCGAAATATATACATTATTTAAAGCAGCTTCGAAAACTAGAAGTATCATATTTTTAAATAGGCATATGCCTATTATTTTTTTTGTTCTGTATAATAGATAGAGAATGAATAATAAGGAAGAGATGTAGATGAATCAAAATCGTATGCCTTTATATGAGGCGTTAATAGAGTTTAAAGAAAGAGGGCCGTTATCCTTTCATGTTCCAGGTCATAAGAATGGTTTAAACTTCCCTCAGGAGGCAATAAGAGAGTTTAAAGATATTCTATCTATTGATGTAACTGAGTTAGCAGGACTAGATGATTTGCATAGTCCGTTTGAATGTATAGATGAGGCACAACAATTATTGGCTGAAGTTTATAATACAAAGAGGAGCTATTTTTTAATTAATGGTTCAACAGTCGGGAACTTAGCAATGATTTTGTCTTGTTGCGGGGAACATGATATTGTTCTTGTACAAAGAAATTGTCATAAATCAATTATTAATGCTTTAAAACTTGCGGGAGCAAATCCCATTTTTTTAGATCCATGGATTGACGAAGCTTATAATGTACCAGTGGGAGTTCGTAACGAAATTATTAAGAAAGCAATTGGAAAGTATCCAATTGCGAAAGCACTCATTTTAACGCATCCTAATTATTATGGTATGGGGATGGATCTAGAGGCAAGCATCGCTTTTGCACATGCACATAAAATACCTGTTTTGGTAGATGAGGCACATGGGGCACATCTGTGTTTGGGAGAACCATTCCCGAAGTCAGCATTAACATATGGTGCAGATATTGTAGTTCATTCTGCACATAAAACATTACCCGCAATGACAATGGGTTCCTATTTACATATAAATAGTCACTTAGTAGATGAAGAGAAGGTTACTACTTATTTAAGTATGCTACAATCTAGTAGTCCATCGTATCCAATTATGGCTTCCTTGGATATAGCACGCTTTACAATGGCACGTATAAAAGAAGAAGGTCACAGTGAAATTGTTGAGTTTTTACAAAGATTTAAGGAACAACTACGTTCTATTCCTCAAATCGCCATTTTAGAATATCCGTTGCAAGATGAGTTAAAGGTCACCGTACAAACTCGTTGTCAGTTATCAGGGTACGAATTACAGTCTGTATTTGAAAAGGTCGGTATATATACAGAGATGGCTGATCCGTACAATGTCCTATTTATTTTACCACTACAAGCAAATGAGGGGTATATGAAGGTTATAGAGATGATCCGAGTAGCATTGCAACATTATGAGGTGAAAGACAAGAGAGAATCTATTCGTTATACTTATAAAGGTGAGTTCTCTCTTTTACCGTATACGTATAAACAACTAGAAGGATATAAAACAAAGATAGTATCTATAGAAGAGGCTGTTGGAATGATAGCGGCGGAAATGGTGATTCCGTATCCACCTGGAATTCCATTGATTATGTATGGAGAGAGAATTACTTCAGGGCATAAAGAGCAAATTATGTATTTAGAGAGAGCAGGAGCTCGTTTTCAAGGGAATACGAAATATATGAAAGTGTATGATATAGAAAGTAGGTTTTAGGATGAAGGGATTATTTGTAACAATTGAGGGCCCAGAAGGTTCAGGTAAAACAACGTTAATTAAAAGCTTATTGCCATATTTTGAAAAAAAAGCACAAAAGGTAATGGCGACAAGGGAACCAGGTGGTATTGCAATTTCTGAGGACATTAGGACGATTTTACATAAACAAGAATATACGATGATGGAAGCACGTACAGAAGCGCTTCTTTATGCTGCTGCGCGCAGACAACATTTAGTAGAAAAAGTTATGCCAGCACTTAATGAGAACTACCTCGTGTTATGTGATCGTTTTATAGATAGCTCTTTAGCATACCAAGGCTATGCAAGAGGATTGGGTATGGATAAGGTATTTGAAATAAATCGTTTCGCAACAGAGGACTGTATGCCTAGTTTAACAATTTATCTAGACATTGAGCCTGAGGTTGGTTTGGCTCGGATTGAAAAAGATGCAGGACGTGAAGTAAATCGACTAGATATGGAAGATATCTCTTTCCATAAACGTGTACGCGAAGGGTATTTACAAGTTGTAGAACGTTTCTCGGATCGTATTGTATTGGTAAATGCTGATCAGCCGATGGAAAAACTTATAGAAGAAGTTGTTCAGATTATAGAAGATAAATTGTTATAATAGAAGGAAAGAATGAAATAAGTGAGGTATGCATTATGACGAAGACGTGGGAGCAGCTTTCTGCTATACAACCCATCGGTGTAAAAATGTTGATGAATAGCATTGCAAAAGAGCGTATATCCCACGCTTACTTGTTAGAGGGAGGGAAAGGGACAGGAAAGTTTGCGACAGCAATTCAAATGGCAAAGAGTTTCCTCTGTTCTGAGCGGAATGGGGTAGAGCCCTGCCATGTATGTACAAACTGTAAGCGAATTGATTCAGGTAACCACCCTAACTTACATATTGTAAAACCAGACGGATTATCTATTAAAAAGCAGCAAATTCATGATTTACAAGAAGAGTTTTCAAAAACAGGATTAGAGGCAAATAAAAAATTATATATTATTGAGCACGCAGATCGTATGACAGCAAATGCGGCAAATACACTTTTGAAATTTTTAGAAGAACCAAGTAGTGATACAACTGCTATTTTACTTACTGAACAAAGTCATCAAATTTTAAATACGATTTTATCTCGTTGCCAAGTTGTTACGTTTAGACCGTTACCTACGGAATCTTTAATTAGAAGATTACAGGATGAAGGGATTACAGCATCTTTATCGACACTTGCTGCTCAACTTACAAATAGTTTTGATGAAGCTTTAGCTTTATGTAGTGATGAATGGTTTGCACAAGCACGAGCTTTAGTGATAAAATTATGTGAAGCGCTCGAAAAAGATAAAACCTCTATTTTTTTTGTACAAGAAAAATGGGGAAAACACTTTGGAGAGAAAGAACAATTACAGCAAGGTTTAGATATGTTACTCCTTATTTATAAGGATTTATTATATGTTCAACTTGGAGAAGAAGATCGTCTTGTTTTTCATGATCAGAAAGAGATGTTTGAATCGTTTTCCTATGCTCAGAAGCGCATTGTATCAGCTCTCTTTAATATATTAGAGGCAAAAAATAGAATCAACGCTAATGTAAATGCGCAGCTTGTGTTCGAACAGTTAGTGTTGCGGTTGCAGGAGGGATGACCGTTTTGTATGATGTAGTAGGTGTTCGCTTTAAGAAGGCCGGAAAGGTATATTACTTTGATCCAAATCAGTTCGATATCTCTGAAAATGAGTTTGTCATTGTAGAAACGGTAAGAGGTATTGAATACGGAAAAGTAGTTATTACCAAAAAACAAGTTGATGAAAACGACGTTGTATTACCGCTAAAAAAGGTTATTCGTATTGCAAATGAAAATGATCGTACCATTGTTGAAGAGAACAAACATGCTGCAAAAGAAGCATATCAAGTCTGTCAACAAAAGGTAGTAGAGCATAATCTTGATATGAAACTTGTAGATGTAGAGTATACATTCGATCGTAATAAGATTATTTTCTATTTTACTGCGGATGGTCGGATCGATTTCCGCGAACTAGTGAAGGACTTAGCCGCAATTTTTAGAACAAGAATTGAACTAAGACAAATTGGTGTTCGTGATGAAGCGAAGATGCTAGGTGGTATTGGTCCATGTGGTCGTATGCTTTGTTGTTCTACTTTTTTAGGGGATTTTGAACCTGTATCCATTAAAATGGCAAAGGATCAAAATTTATCATTAAATCCTGCAAAAATCTCTGGTTTATGTGGTCGCTTAATGTGTTGCTTAAAATATGAGAATGATGAATATGAGGCAGCAAAGGAACAACTTCCTGATTTAGATCAACGTATACAAACCCCGCATGGTACTGGCCGTGTTATCGGATTAAATATTTTAGAAAGATTAATTCAAGTGGAACTAGTAGACAAGGAACGGATAGTAGAATATACGTTAGATGAGTTAGTAAATAAAGGGGTCGTTTCGAGTCAAACCACAGATTAATGAGGTGGGTGCTTGTGGAGAAAAAAGATATTTTTGAATCGGTTTCTAGTATGGAAGAGCAAATTGGACATTTATATAAACAGTTGGGAGAGTTAAAACAGCATCTTGCAGAGTTGTTGGAAGAAAACCAGCATATAAAAATGGAAAATAACAATTTGCGACACCGTTTTGAAGAAGTGCAGAATAAAGAAAAACAAAAAACTCAAAAACGTAAAGAAGTGAAGCCGAAAACAGATATTGGTGAAGGCTATGACAATTTAGCGAGACTGTATCAAGAAGGTTTTCATATTTGCAATCTACATTATGGAAGTGTACGTAAAGAGGGAGATTGTTTGTTCTGTCTGTCATTCTTAAATAAAAAGTGAAATTACCTTTCCAATTATAATTGGAAAGGTAATTTTTTATACATGAAATAGGGTAGGTTAAGGGTAAGAAAAGGAGCAGTATATGAATTTATATGAAGATGAACGTTTAGATTACTTATTAGCACAAGACATGAAGATTATACAAAGCCCATCGGTATTTAATTTTTCTTTAGATGCCGTTTTACTTGCAGATTTTGTATGGGTACCAATTCAAAAGGGGAATTTACTTGATTTGTGTACAGGTAACGCGGTTGTTCCCCTTCTATTAAGTACAAGAACAAAAGGAAATATTACTGGTGTGGAAATTCAAGAACGCTTATATGATATGGGAGTAAGAAGTGTTCAATACAATGGGTTGGAAGAAAGAATTCACCTCATACATGGAGATTTGAAAGATATGCCAGAGAAACTTGGGCGTCATCAATATGATGTTGTTACATGTAATCCACCATATTTTCAAACACCTCAAACTTCAGAGAAAAATATGAATGAACATTTAGCGATAGCTCGTCATGAAATTATGTGTACATTAGAAGATGTTGTATCTGCAAGTAGTCAGTTAGTAAAACAAGGTGGGAAAGTAGCGTTTGTACATCGTCCAGGGCGATTACTAGACATTGTCACATTAATGCGTAAATATAAAATTGAACCAAAGCGTGTGCAATTTGTTTATCCTAAGGTTGGAAAAGAAGCAAATACATTGTTAATTGAAGGAATTAAGGATGGAAATGCAGATTTGAAAATCTTACCGCCTCTCGTTGTATATGAGAACAATAACGAATATACAAAGGAGCTACGTTCAATTTTATATGGAGAAGAATAAGCACTTTTTTTATGTGGTAGAGTGCTCTGATGGAAGTTATTATGCTGGATATACAAACCATATAGAAAAGAGAATTCAGACTCATAATAGCGGAAAAGGGGCTAAGTATACACGTGTCAGGCTTCCTGTCGTTTTAAAATATGTAGAGACCCATGATGATAAGCGTACAGCTATGCAAGCGGAGTATTACTTTAAGAAATTAACGAGAAAACAAAAAGAGGCATATATGCAAAAAGGAGAACGCTATGTGGCAACAAAAAAGCTTTCAACAAAATGAAAAGGGAGTTTTATATTTAGTGCCAACTCCTATTGGAAATCTAGAAGATATGACATTTCGTGCAATCCGAATTTTAAAAGAAGTTGATTTAATTGCTGCTGAAGATACGAGACAAACGAAAAAACTTTGTAATTATTTTGAAATTGAAACACCTGTCACGAGTTATCATGAGCACAATAAAGAAGTAAGTGGGAAGAAACTATTAGAGAAATTAGAGGATGGAAAGAATGTAGCACTTGTTAGTGACGCTGGTATGCCATGTATTTCTGATCCAGGTTACGATATTGTCGTTGAGGCAGTAGCTGAGCAATATCATGTAATTCCGCTTCCTGGAGCAAATGCAGCCCTTACAGCATTAATTGCATCTGGTCTTGAAACAAAGCAGTTTTATTTCTATGGTTTCTTGCAGAGAAACAAAAAGGAACGGAAGATGGAGTTAGAAAAGCTTCGTTATGTACAAACTACAATGATGTTTTATGAAGCACCTCATCGTTTAGATGATACTTTAATTTCGATGCAGGAAGTGTTGGGAAATAGAGAGATTGTATTATGTCGAGAGTTAACGAAAAAATTTGAGGAATTTATTCGAGGAACAATCGAAGAAGCAATTGAGTGGACGAAGCAAAATGAAGTACGTGGTGAGTTTTGTATTTTAGTAGCTGGTTCAACAGAAGAACCTGCTCCAGAAGAACAATGGTGGGAATCTCTTTCGGTATATGATCATATTGAATATTATATAAATGAAAAAAGTATGAATTCAAAAGAAGCGATTAAAACAGTCGCTAAAGATCGAGATTTGTCGAAAAGAGATGTATATCAAATCTATCATGTCGATAAAAAATAAGCTTCTCATAATTGAGAAGCTTATTTTGCTGTTTCGATATAATCTTGAAGTTCGTTTAAGATTTGCTCAGCGCCTTCTTTGCTTAAGATGATTTTACCTTCAGCTAAAGAAAGGTTACCGTCAGATACTTCACCAGTTACTTGGCAAGTCATGTTTGGTTTATATTTCTTTAAGATGATTTTTTCGTCATCAACATAGATTTCAAGAGCGTCCTTTTCTGCAATACCTAAAGTACGGCGTAATTCGATTGGAATTACTACACGACCTAATTCATCAACTTTACGAACAATACCAGTAGATTTCATAATTTTTTTCCTCCTAAATAAATAGTTTATAAGTTTCGAGTCTATTTTTAGATTCGTCATTTTTCGACAAAATACCCTATGGACATATGATACCAATCATTTACATTTCCGTCAATTCTTAAATTCTATATTTTTTAAAAAGATTTATAGATTTCTTATTTCTTATATATAATAGATTGAGAGGAAATTCCACAATTATTTACATTATTTTCTGAAAAAATAATAAATTTAAAGTAGATATTGTATATTTTTTTGAAATATGAGCAATAGATGATAAAGATATCGAGCATTAAGACCTAAATTTAAAATTAGGTTGGCGTAAAGAAGATAAGTTAGATTTGGGCTGCTCGTAAAAGCCCAATTAACGTGGGCTAATAATTAGTGGGGAGGAACAAAACCCTACTGATTAAAGTTTCACTTTATATATGAGTTTTTGATATACTGTTTATAAATACATATGAGGTTATTCGGGAGGTCCAAAACAATGACAGAGGAAAATAAGTCCTTTTATATTACTACCCCAATTTATTATCCAAGTGGAAAATTACACATTGGACATGCTTATACGACAGTAGCAGGAGATGCGATGGCACGATATAAGCGTATGCAAGGTTATAATGTGCATTATTTAACAGGAACTGATGAGCATGGACAGAAGATCCAAAAGAAAGCAGAAGAGTTAAATATTACGCCACAGGCATATGTTGATAACATTGTTGCAGGAATCAAAGAGCTTTGGGAGAAGATGGATATTTCTTATGATGATTTTATTCGTACAACTGAAGATCGTCATAAAGATGTTGTCGAAAAAATCTTTAAGCAATTAGTAGATCAAGGTGACATTTATCTTGATGAATATGAAGGTTGGTATTCTGTACAAGATGAGACGTTCTATACAGAGCATCAATTAGTAGATCCAATTATGGAAGGCGACAAAGTAGTTGGAGGAAAAAGCCCAGATAGTGGTCATGATGTAGAACTTGTTCGTGAAGAATCTTATTTCTTTAGAATGGGTAAATATGTCGACAGACTATTAAAGTTCTATGAAGATAATCCACATTTCATTCAGCCGGAGTCTCGTAAAAATGAAATGATTAATAATTTTATTAAACCAGGATTAGAAGATTTAGCGGTTTCTCGTACTTCATTTGACTGGGGAGTTCGTGTTCCTGGTAACCCAAAACACGTTATTTACGTATGGGTTGACGCATTATCTAACTATATTACGGCGTTAGGTTATGGAACAGCAAATGAAGAGAAATATAAAAAATTCTGGCCTGCAGATGTGCATTTAGTTGGGAAAGAAATTGTTCGTTTCCATACAATTTATTGGCCGATAATTTTAATGGCATTAGATTTACCTCTTCCGAAGAAAGTCTTTGCTCATGGCTGGATTTTAATGAAGGATGGAAAGATGAGTAAGTCAAAAGGAAACGTAGTAGATCCAGTTACATTAATCGATCGTTACGGATTAGATGCATTACGTTATTACCTACTTCGTGAAGTTCCATTTGGATCTGATGGCGTATTCACACCAGAAGGATTTGTGGAGCGTATTAATTTCGACTTAGCAAATGACTTAGGTAATTTATTAAATCGTACAGTAGCTATGATTGATAAGTATTTTAACGGAGAAATCCCTGCATTTAAAGAAAATGTGACGGAATTTGATGAAACGTTAGTAGCGTTTGCACAAGATACTTTGAAAAAAGTAGAAGAAGCAATGGAGAATATGGAGTTCTCTGTAGCGTTAGGATCTATTTGGCAACTAGTTAGTCGTACGAATAAATATATTGATGAAACACAACCATGGGTATTAGCAAAAGATGAGAATGATCGTGAAAAGTTAGCCTCTGTAATGGCTCATTTAGCAGAAGTACTTCGTCAAACAGGTATTATGCTTATGCCATTCTTAACAGTAGCACCAAGCAAGATGTTTGCTCAGCTTGGCCTTACTGATGAAGCTCATAAATCTTGGGAAAGTCTATCTACAATTGGCTGCATTCCAGCTGGAACAAAAGTAGAAAAAGGAAACCCAATTTTCCCTCGTTTAGAAATGGAAGTGGAAGTAGAGTACATTAAAGAACAAATGAAAAGCTCTGCTCCTAAAGTAGAAGAGAAAAAAGAAGAAGAACCGAAGGCAGAAGAAATTACAATTGATGATTTCTTTAAAGTAGAATTACGCGTAGCTGAAGTACTATCTGCTGAACCTGTGAAAAAAGCAGACAAGTTGTTAAAAATTCAACTAGACTTAGGCACAGAAAAGCGTCAAGTTGTTTCTGGAATTGCAAAATTCTATTCGCCGGAAGACTTAAAAGGTAAAAAGGTTATTTGTGTAACAAACTTAAAACCTGTAAAATTACGCGGTGAATTATCGCAAGGTATGATTTTAGCGGGCGAAGAGAATGGCGTATTGTCATTAGCATCAATCGACCAAAATCTACCAAATGGTACCAAAATCAAGTAATTAAGACAAGAAAAGAGATGTTTCACGTGTAACATGTGTGAAGCGTCTTTTTTCTTTTTACACTCTCTATTTTTGCATTAAGATTGTAGTATTGTTATCGTTAAGTTATTAAAGAACTTATTTTTGTAGAATAAACTTGATTTCAATATAAAAGGAGTTATGTAGTATGTTGTTTGATACACATTCACATTTGAATGCAGAGCAATTCGAAGAAGATTTGCAAGAGGTTATTTCCCGAATGAAAGAAGCGGGAGTTACTTATACAGTTGTTGTTGGTTTTGATGAAGTAACGATAAAAAAGGCGATGGAATTAGCTGAAGCCTATGATTTTATTTACGCTGCGGTTGGCTGGCATCCAGTTGATGCAATCGACATGACAGAAGAACATTTAGCTTGGTTAGAAGAACTTGCTTCTCATCCTAAAGTTGTTGCACTTGGAGAAATGGGCTTAGATTATCACTGGGATAAGTCTCCAAAAGAAATACAGAAAGAAGTATTTCGTAAACAAATTGCATTAGCGAAAAAAGTAAATTTGCCGATTATTATACATAACCGCGATGCAACTCAAGATATTGTTGATATTCTAGAAGAAGAGAATGCAGCTGAAGTAGGGGGCATTATGCATTGCTTTAGCGGTAGCGTAGAAGTAGCAGAGCGATGTGTTGATATGAACTTTTTAATTTCGTTAGGTGGACCAGTTACATTTAAAAACGCTAAGAAACCGAAAGAAGTTGCTACGGAGATTCCGTTAGAGAAATTGTTAATAGAGACGGATTGTCCCTATTTAACGCCGCATCCATTTCGCGGGAAACGAAATGAACCGAGTTATGTAAAACTCGTAGCAGAAGAAATTGCGAATTTAAAAGGAATTTCTTATGAGGAAGTAGCAGAAATGACAACTAAAAATGCAAAAGTTTTATTTGGTGTTGAATAAAAAGAACGGGGGAAACCTGTTCTTTTTTATTTTGAGAAAAACTAGTAGAAGTAATCAAGAAAATAAATGTGAATGATGAAGTGTTACAATAAGAACAGGGAACAAAGATTTTTCTATTCTATTTTTTAAAATATAAGAATGGGGAAAATAATAATGGAAAAGTCGTCATTTTTTTGTTTTACTAAGTAGAGACGAAATGAGTGTGGAGGCAAGCATGAAAATAAAAGAGATTATCGTTGTAGAAGGTAAAGATGATACAGTTGCGATTAAGCGTGCTGTTGATGCGGATACAATTGAAACGAACGGTTCAGCAATCGGTGATCATGTTATTGAGCAAGTTAAATTAGCGCAGCAAAAAAGGGGCGTTATTATTTTCACAGATCCGGATTATCCTGGAGAGCGTATTCGAAAAATTATTTCTGACAAGGTTCCTGGCTGTAAGCATGCTTTTTTACCGAAGGAAGAAGCGCTTGCTAAAAGGAAAAAGGGTGTTGGGATTGAACATGCTTCTAATGAGTCGATTCGCCGTGCTCTAGAGAATATACATGAAGAAATGGAAGCTTACACAAGTGAAATTAGTTGGAGTGATTTAGTCGATGCAGGCTTAGTGGGCGGAGAAATGGCAAAGAGCCGCAGAGAAAGAATGGGTAAGCTATTAAAGATTGGTTATACAAATGCAAAACAGTTACATAAACGATTACAGATGTTTCAAGTTTCAAAGGAATCATTTGCAGAAGCTTATAAGCAAGTAATACAGGAGGAAAAAAAATGAAGGATATCGCAACGCCAAATCGTACAAAAGACATTGTTGAAAAATATGGATTTTCATTCAAAAAAAGTTTAGGACAAAACTTTTTAATTGATACAAATGTATTAAATCGTATTGTCGATCATGCAGAAATTGGTTCAGAAAGTGGTGCAATTGAAATTGGACCAGGTATTGGTGCATTAACAGAGCAATTAGCGAAGCGTGCTAAAAAAGTAGTGGCTTTTGAAATTGATCAAAGACTATTACCAATTTTAGATGAGACGTTAGCGCCATATGGTAATGTTACAGTTATTAATAAAGACGTACTAAAAGCAGATGTACATGAAGTATTTAATGAGCAATTTGAAGAAGGGCAAGATGTAATGGTAGTAGCTAACTTACCATACTATATTACAACGCCAATTTTATTTAAATTGCTTGAAGAAAAGTTACCAGTTCGTGGATTTGTTGTTATGATGCAAAAAGAAGTTGGAGATCGTTTAGCTGCTAAACCTGGAACGAAAGAGTATGGTTCTTTATCGATTGCCATTCAGTACTATACAGAGGTTGAAACAGTTATGACTGTACCGCGTACAGTGTTTGTACCACAGCCAAACGTTGATTCTGCAATTATCCGCCTTCTAAAGCGTCCTAAACCGGTTGTAGAGGTGACAGATGAAACGTTCTTCTTTGAAGTAGTACGAGCAAGTTTCGCACAGCGCCGTAAAACTTTAATGAATAATTTATCAAATAATTTAAATGGTTTCCCGAAAGATAAGGAGTTATTGGATCGAATTTTAACAGAAGTAGGAATTGATCCAAAGCGAAGAGGCGAAACGCTATCTATTGAAGAGTTTGCAACATTAAGTAATGCATTAGTTCTTCATAAATTATCATAAGAATATGAAAGGGACAGTTCAAGTTGAACTGTCCCTTTTGTCACCTTTCTCTCTCTAAATTCATACTTTAAAAACAGGTAAGATGGCCTAATGAGTTTGGAGGTAGGAGAATGGTTTTACATGTTGGAGAGTTAGTGGAACGATATTCTCATAAGAGGGATATTCTTTTTCGTATTATAGAAATAAAAGGCGAGATAGCTATATTGTTTGGAGAGGAAATTAGACTGGTGGCGGATGCGCCACTGGAAGATTTAATTAGTATAGATCAAAGAGAACATAAAAAAAGGGTGAAGCGTGAGAAAGAAACAATGGAGCGCACGTATCGTTTGTTTCAACAAGATTATGTACTGATGAAACAAAGGCATGAACATACTTCAACTGGTGGATACACAAGTGAGGTAAATTATTTTCAAATGCCGGGACGTGTATTGCATATAGATGGAGACCCTTTATATTTGCGCAAGTGCTTAGATTTATATAATAAAATTGGCGTTCCTGTTCAAGGTATTCATTGTAAAGAAACGGAGATGCATGAAAAAGTAGTAGACTTAATAGATCACTTTCGCCCAGACATTCTCGTTATTACAGGGCATGATGCATATACAAAATCAAAAGGAGTGAAGGGAGATTTAGCGGCATATAGGCATTCAAGGCATTTTGTACAGGCTGTTCGTGAAGTGCGAAAAAAATATCCATCATTGGATCAACTTGTTATTTTTGCTGGGGCATGTCAATCACATTTTGAGGCACTAATTCGTGCAGGGGCCAATTTCGCTAGTTCACCATCTAGAATTAATATTCATGCACTAGATCCTGTATATGTAGTTGGTAAAATTAGTTTTACTTCATTTATGGAGAGAGTCAATGTATGGGATGTCGTACGTAATACAATTACTGGTGAAAAGGGACTAGGTGGAATTGAAACGAGAGGGATTTTACGAACGGGATTACCTTTTCAACATTACGAAGAGTAAGCAGGATACATATGTATCTTGCTTTTTTGTATGGAAGGATTTAAATGAATTTGGATAAAAAGAGGTAAGAACGTAAAGACTACGTAATGATACTTTTACAATATAGTATTTCTTCTATCTATTCAAACGCAGGATGATATTAGCTGTGAATCGCGGTTAATAATTAGGATAGATATATCGTGCTTTAAGTGTTCAATCTAAATTACAGCGAGGTGTAGCGAAGTATATGTCAAAACGTTTAGATGAAATTAAAAGCGAATTAGATCACCATCTTGGACAGCGACTTATGTTAAAAGCAAATAGTGGAAGAAGAAAAACTGTGGAGCAATCAGGTGTACTAGCAGAAACATACCGCTCCGTTTTTGTTGTACAATTGGATCAACAAGAAGATGCGTTGCAACGTGTATCTTATAGTTATGCAGATGTTTTAACAGAGACAGTAGAGTTAACATTTTATGGAGACCCTCATAATGAGGTCATTTTATAATCCGTATATCATTACATATATTCCCATAAATGAAAAGCTATATTATTTTGCATACTAACTATACCGTAGCAAAATAAGGAGGGACTCTGCATTGAGTAGACGAAGAGGTGTCATGTCAAACCAATTTAAAGAAGAGCTAGCAAAAGAGCTTGGCTTTTATGATGTTGTTCAGAAAGAAGGATGGGGCGGAATTCGTGCGAAAGATGCTGGTAACATGGTGAAACGTGCTATAGAAATTGCAGAACAGCAATTAATGAAACGAAACCAGTAGTTGTAAGATACTTTCTATGCTACGGTAGCCGAGGAGACATTCCTCGGCTTTTTGTACTCTAAAAGGTGCCATCATTTTACATAAGTAGTTTCATTCTGAATGCTTTTCGTTATAATTAGGGAAGTGTCATCGTCTTACTATAAATTTATGGTAAAATAAACGATAAAAGATTGAGTACATAGAGTGGGTGAATAGATTGAAGCTACTAGTGAAAGCACCAGCAAAGATTAATCTGTCGTTAGATGTACTGGGAAAAAGACAAGACGGATATCATGAAGTGAAAATGATTATGACAACCATTGATTTAGCAGATCGTCTAGAACTAACGGAATTAGCAGAAGACCGTATTGAAATTTTATCCCATAATCGGTATGTCCCAGACGACCAACGAAATTTAGCTTATCAGGCAGCGAAATTATTAAAAGAGAAGTTTAATGTAAAAAAAGGTGTATCTATTACTATTGAAAAAACGATTCCAGTAGCAGCTGGATTAGCAGGTGGAAGTAGTGATGCAGCAGCGACATTACGTGGTCTTAATAAATTATGGAATTTAGGGCTTACAATTGATGAGTTAGCAGAGCTTGGTGCAGAAATTGGATCAGATGTATCGTTCTGTGTATACGGAGGCACAGCAATTGCCACTGGAAGAGGAGAGAAAATTGAGCATATAAAGACTCCGCCTTCTTGTTGGGTTATTTTAGCGAAACCACATATAGGTGTATCTACTGCTGATGTGTATGGAAATTTAAAGTTAAATCGAGTTACACATCCAAATGTAGATAAAATGGTTGATGTCATAAATTCTGGTGATTATAAAGGAATTTGTGATACTGTTGGTAACGTTTTAGAAGATGTAACATTTGGAATGCATCCTGAAGTTGCCCGTATTAAATCACAGATGAAGCGATTTGGAGCGGATGCTGTATTAATGAGTGGAAGTGGTCCAACTGTATTTGGACTTGTACACCATGATTCACGAATGCATCGCATTTATAACGGATTAAAAGGATTTTGTGAACAAGTCTATGCGGTACGTTTATTAGGAGAGCGAGAAACGCTTGAATAAAGACGTATAATACGTTATGATTTGTTTAGAATATTCGTGATTTGAGGTGAGAGTATGAAAATTAGAAGAAGTACAAGATTAGTCGATATGACTTATTACTTGCTACAAAACCCTCGTCAGCTAGTATCTCTCACTTTTTTTGCTGAAAGGTATCAATCGGCTAAGTCTTCCATTAGTGAAGATTTAGTTATTATTAAGCAAACGTTTGAACAACAAGGGGTCGGCACATTGCAAACGATACCAGGAGCAGCAGGAGGAGTGAAATATATACCGTATATAAGTGAAGAAGAGGCAGATCTAATTATTGATGAGCTTTGTGGCTTATTTGAAAACCGAGATCGTATTTTGCCTGGCGGTTACTTATACATGACAGATTTATTGAGTAATCCTCGCCATATTAATGGCGCAGGTCGTTTGTTTGCTTCTGTTTTTGCTAGGCAACCAATTGATGCAGTTATGACGGTGGCAACGAAGGGGATTCCACTTGCTTATGCAGTGGCAAATTACTTAGATGTACCAGTTGTAATTGCAAGGAAAGATAATAAGGTAACAGAAGGTCCGACTGTTAGTATTAACTATGTGTCGGGTTCTTCTAAACGAATTCAAACAATGACGTTAGCGAAACGCAGTCTTCCAGAAGGGTCGAATGTTTTAATCATTGATGACTTCATGAAAGCTGGCGGAACAATTCAAGGTATGATGAGTATGTTAGAAGAGTTCAAGGCTAATGTTGTTGGTATTGGTGTATTAGTAGAATCCACAGATATTGAAGAACGACTAATTAATAATTTTGTATCATTAATTCGTCTATCGGAAGTTGATGTGAAAGAAAAAACGATTCAAGTGGAAAAAGGGAATTATTCTCTTGCGCCATTTGATGAAGGGCTTGTAGAGGCGGAATAAAAGATAGAGCAGATAGCTCTATCTTTTTTTATTTTATTTATAGATTATAAAATAGATGGACAAACTGCCTTTCGTACACTATTTTTAAAGAGTAAAATAAATAATAAAAGGGTGAAAAGTATGAAAGTTGTTCAAACAAGCAAGGCACCACAAGCAATTGGACCTTATTCACAGGGGATTATTGTAAATAACATGTTCTATAGCTCAGGACAAATTCCATTGATGGCAAATGGGGAGCTTGTAACAGGAGATGTAACAGTACAAACAGAACAAGTATTTCAAAATTTACAAGCGGTATTAGAGGAAGCAGGTGCTTCATTTGATACAGTCGTAAAAACAACAGTATTTTTAAAGGACATGGATGATTTTAATGCTGTGAATGAAGTGTATAGCTCTTATTTCACTACTCATAAACCAGCTCGATCTTGTGTGCAAGTAGCAAAATTACCGAAAGATGTTTCCGTTGAAATTGAAGTAATCGCCCTAGTTAAGTAACCTTTTGTAAGCGATAACCTCCACTAATCTCTATATTCAACTACTTCAAAAATTTTTATCTTAAAAATTTTTAAAAAATTAAAGGGAAAATAGAAAATTTGTGGAATTTATACAAATATATCGCTTATTTAGAAAAGGGTGGTGAACACAAGATGGAAGTGACTGACGTAAGATTACGCCGCGTAAACACAGAAGGCCGCATGAGAGCAATTGCCTCTATTACTCTAGACCATGAATTTGTTGTTCATGATATTCGTGTAATTGATGGTAATAATGGATTATTTGTAGCAATGCCAAGTAAACGTACTCCAGATGGAGAGTTCCGTGACATTGCACATCCAATTAATTCTGGTACACGCTCTAAAATTCAAGATGCGGTTTTAACAGAGTATCATCGTTTAGGCGAGTTAGAAGAGGTTGAGTTTGAAGAAGCAGGTGCTTCGTAAAATTCGAATGAAAAGGGCTTTTGACAAAAAGCCTTATAATTTTGTAGCAAACTCCTGTAAGCATTTACAGGGGTTTGTTTTTTTGCTTTATATTTGGAAACTTCATAATTTATTAACATAAAAAGAAGAAACTACTAATTTTTTCAAAATCATTTTAAATAGTATAGCTTATTTCTTAAAAAAGATACTAAAGAGTAAAACATCTTATAAGAATTATGGTAAAATTTAATAGTTAAAATGTGTTTCTTGAAATATATGATGATTTAGGATAATATCTTTAATGGATAAATAGGTTGCGATGGAGGGTCTATATGTCAAACAGATTTGCAGTGATTCTAGCTGCAGGTAAAGGCACACGTATGAAGTCAAAGCTATACAAAGTGCTGCATCCTGTATGTGGAAAACCTATGGTACAACACGTAGTCGATCAAGTATCTCAATTAGGATTGCAGAAACTTGTAACGGTTGTTGGACATGGTGCTGAAATGGTACAAGAACAGCTAGGGAACGTAAGTGAGTTTGCATTACAAGCAGAACAACTTGGTACAGCACATGCTGTAGATCAAGCTGCAAATGTACTTGCAAATGAAGAAGGAACAACTTTAGTTATTTGTGGTGATACGCCTCTAATAACTGCTGAAACAATGGAAGCATTACTTCAGCAACATAAAGAAGCAGGAGCAATGGCGACGGTGCTAACAGCATACATAGAAGAGCCTGCTGGATATGGCCGTATTGTTCGTAATGAGAATGGTCATGTTGAAAAGATTGTTGAGCATAAAGATGCAAATGAGAAAGAATTAGCTATTAAAGAAATCAATACAGGTACGTATTGTTTTGATAATAAGGCTTTATTTGCTTCACTTTCTAAAGTTTCAAATGATAACGTGCAAGGTGAATATTACCTTCCAGATGTTATTGAGATTTTAAAAAATGAAGGTCATATCGTATCAGCTTATCAAACAGAGCAGTTCGATGAAACGTTAGGTGTTAACGACAGAGTCGCTCTATCGCAAGCGGAAATTATTATGAAAAACCGTATCAATCGAAAGAACATGGTAAATGGTGTTACAATTATTGATCCAAGTAACACTTATATTTCTGCTGATGCAATTATCGGTAGCGATACAGTTCTTCATCCAGGAACAATTATTGAGGGGAACACTGTAATTGGTTCTGATTGTGAAATTGGACCGCATACAGTAATTCGCGATAGTGAAATTGGAGATCGTACGACAATTCGACAATCTACTGTACATGATAGTAAGCTTGGTACAGAAGTATCGGTTGGTCCATTTGCACATATTCGCCCAGATTCAGTTATTGGAGACGAAGTACGCGTTGGAAACTTCGTGGAAATCAAAAAAACTGTCTTTGGTAATAGAAGTAAAGCTTCACACTTGAGTTATATCGGGGATGCACAAGTTGGAGAAGACGTGAATCTTGGTTGTGGTTCAATTACGGTGAACTATGACGGTAAGAATAAATTCAAAACTGTGATTGGTAATGGGGTATTTATTGGATGTAATTCAAACCTTGTTGCTCCAGTAACAGTTGAAGATGGTGCTTATGTGGCGGCAGGCTCTACAATTACAGAGAATGTTCCATCAAAAGCATTATCGGTAGCACGTGCACGTCAAGTTAACAAAGAAGACTATGTTGATCAATTGCTGAATAAGAAAAAATCATAATAATGTGGAGGGTTAATCTAGATGTCGACTCAATATCTAAATTCTAATTTGAAAGTATTCTCTTTAAACTCTAATAAGGAACTTGCTGAGCAGATTGCAAAGCATATTGGAGTAGGACTAGGAAAATGTTCTGTTGATCGTTTTAGTGATGGAGAAGTTCAAATTAACATTGAAGAAAGTATCCGTGGTTGCGATGTATTCATTATTCAATCTACAAGCTTCCCAGTAAACGAACATATCATGGAATTACTTATTATGATCGATGCATTAAAACGTGCATCTGCGAAAACAATTAATATTGTTATTCCTTACTATGGTTATGCGCGTCAAGACCGTAAAGCGCGTTCTCGTGAACCAATTACATCGAAACTTGTAGCAAACTTGCTTGAAACAGCAGGTGCAACTCGTGTAATCACTCTAGATTTACATGCTCCACAAATTCAAGGGTTCTTTGATATCCCAATCGACCACTTAATGGGTGTACCGATTCTTTCTGATTACTTTGAAACAAAAGGTCTTAAAGATATCGTAATCGTGTCTCCTGATCATGGTGGTGTAACTCGTGCGAGAAAAATGGCAGATCGTCTAAAAGCGCCAATCGCTATTATTGATAAGCGTCGTCCTCGCCCGAACGTTTCAGAGGTAATGAACATTATCGGTAATATTGAAGGCAAAACAGCGATTTTAATTGATGACATCATTGATACAGCTGGTACAATTACATTAGCAGCAAACGCTCTTGTTGAGAACGGTGCTTCTGAAGTATATGCTTGCTGTACACACCCAGTATTATCTGGTCCAGCAATTGAGCGTATTCAAAATTCAAATATTAAAGAGTTAGTTGTAACGAACTCTATCGTATTACCGGAAGAGAAGAAAATCGACAAAGTACATGAACTTTCAGTTGCTCCATTAATCGGAGAAGCAATCATTCGTGTATACGAAGAAGAATCTGTGAGTGTATTATTCAATTAATTGGATAGAATGAGACGTAACCAAAATTGGTTACGTCTTTTCGTATCGAAAAAAGAAAGTAGTGGTACAAGAATGAAATTGATAGTAGGACTTGGGAACCCAGGTAGAGAATATGAATTAACAAGGCATAATATTGGATTTATGGCCATTGATGAACTTGCGAAGCGTTGGAACATTTCTTTGAATGAACAAAAATTTAAAGGTGTATTTGGTGCAGGGTTTGTTAATGGAGAAAAGGTAATCTTATTAAAGCCGCTAACATACATGAATTTATCTGGGGAAAGTATTCGTCCACTCATGGATTATTATAAAATTGATGTTGAGGACTTCGTTGTTATGTACGACGATTTAGACATTCCTGTAGGTAAATTGCGTCTTCGCATGAAAGGTAGTGCTGGTGGACATAATGGTGTAAAGTCAACGATTTCGCACCTAGGAACACAAGAATTTCAACGTATCCGTATGGGAATTGATCGCCCGAAAAATGGAATGAAGGTAGTCGATTATGTATTAGGACGCTTTACATCTGAAGAGATTCCGGATGTTAACCATTCTATTGAAAAAGCAGCGGATGCATGTGAAGAGTGGCTAAATAAGCCTTTTCTTCAAATCATGAATACTTTCAATAGTTAAAAATAAGATTGGGAATATTTCTCTTTTGTTTTACCCATACTAGTAGTAATTGAATTTTTAGGAGGCTAGTATGGAAGGGTATTATTATTGCAGACACTGCGGAGGTAATGTAGGCTCCATTAACGCAGAAAAAGTATATAGCGACGTTTTATTTCAACTAACGGAGCAAGAAGTAGTAGAAATGATTCATTTTCATGAGAATGGAAATATATATATAAAAACGATTTGTGAATCGTGTCAAGAAACGCTCGCATCTTATCCTGAGTATTATGAGTATGAAAAATTTCTGCAATAAAATGTTGTCGCTTTGGCATGTCCAAAGCATTTTTCTGTTTTCCTTTTCCAAAATATTTGCATAAAATAGAATGACTTGCTCTTTATGTTGAGAGGAGTTTTAAAAATGATAGGTTTATTAGAGCAATTTTATAAAAATGAAGAGATACAATCGGTTATTAATGGGTTAGAAGATGGGTTAAAAGAACAACTTATATCAGGGATGGCAACGTCTTCTCGTTCATTATTAATGGCGGCTTTATATAAAAAAACAAAAAAATCACAATTAATCGTGACACATAACTTATACCAAGCACAAAAAGTACATGAAGATTTAGTGGCGTTACTTGGTGAAAAAGATGTGTGGTTATATCCAGTGAATGAACTGATAGCATCGGAAATTGGAGTTGCAAGTCCAGAATTGAAGGCGCAACGTATAGAAGTGTTAAATCGCTTGGCTGCGGGAGAGAATGGAATCATTGTAGCGCCAGTGGCAGGATTGCGTAGATTTTTACCAATAAAAGAATTGTGGAAGCAAAAGCAAGTTGAAATCAATCTAGGGCAAGAGATTGATTTAGATGCGCTCTTGCATACTTTACATCATATTGGCTATGAACGTAAGTCGATGGTAGAAGCTCCAGGGGAGTTCAGTTTGCGTGGGGGAATATTAGATATATATCCTTTAACTGAAGAACTACCATTTCGTATTGAATTCTTTGATACAGAAGTCGATTCTATTCGATTATTTGATGTGGATGAACAGCGTTCTCAAGGTAAAAAAGAAAGCGTTAGGTTTGGTCCGGCAACAGAGTTTTTATTTTCACAGGAAGAATTAAAATCAGGAATTCAGCATCTTGAAGAAGGCTTGACTAAGACGATGCAAAAACTTTCTGATGATAAACTAAAGACTAAAGTGCTTGAGACGGTAAGTCATGAAATTGAGATGTTGAAAAACGGGCAAAGTATAGAACAGATGTTTAAATACTTATCTATTTTCTATAAAGAACCTGCTAGTCTGATAGATTATTTACCAGAAGATGGTGTTGTAATTTTAGATGAGATTTCCCGTATTCAAGAAACAGCATCACATCTTGAAACAGAAGAGGCGGAATGGTATATATCACTTCTTGGTGAAGGAACAATTATTCAAGATTTATCTTTCTCTCACCCATTCGAGGGGTTTCTTCATCATAAAAAAAGAAGTTTTGTATATTTAACGTTATTCTTGCGTCATATCGCACACACACATCCGCAAAATATTGTTAATGTAACATGTAAAACAATGCAAGATTTCCATGGACAGATGAATTTGTTAAAAACAGAAATTGATAGATGGAATGAAGGGCATTTTACGACTGTTGTACTCGGAACAGATGATGAACGTGTGAAAAAATTACAACATATTTTAAGTGATTATGATATTGAGGCAGATATTGTAGAAGGTACAGATATTTTATTGCCTGGAAGATTACAAATTGCTGTAGGTGATTTACATGCAGGATTTGAAATGCCGATGCAAAAGCTTGTTGTCATTACTGAAAAGGAGCTTTTTCATAAGAAAGTTAAAAAATCACAACGTAAACAAAAGTTATCGAATGCTGAACGTATTAAAAGTTATTCGGAATTAAAAGTTGGAGATTATGTAGTTCATGTAAATCATGGTATAGGTAAATTTTTAGGTATTGAGACATTAGAGATTAATGGTGTTCATAAAGATTATTTAAATATTAAATATCAAGGTAATGATAAGCTATACGTTCCAATTGAACAAATTGATCAAGTTCAAAAATATGTAGGATCTGAAGGTAAGGATCCGAAAGTTTACAAATTAGGTGGGAATGATTGGAAAAAGGTTAAAACGAAAGTTGAAAAATCTGTACAAGACATTGCGGATGACCTAATTAAACTATATGCTGAGCGCGAAGCTTCAAAAGGCTATGCATATACGCCAGATACGGCAGAACAACAAGAGTTCGAATCATCTTTCCCGTATCAAGAGACAGAGGATCAGTTACGTTCTATTGACGAGATTAAAAAAGATATGGAACGCGGACGCCCGATGGATAGGCTCCTTTGTGGTGACGTAGGGTATGGAAAGACTGAAGTGGCTATTCGTGCGGCATTTAAAGCAATTATGGATGAAAAACAAGTTGCAATTTTAGTACCGACAACGATTCTTGCGCAGCAACACTATGAAACAATTCGAGAGCGTTTTCAAGATTATCCGATCAATATAGGCTTATTAAGTAGATTCCGTACGAGAAAACAACAAAATGAAACAATTAAGGGCTTAAAGGATGGAACAGTAGATATTGTAATCGGAACACATCGTATTTTATCTAAAGATGTTACGTATAAAGATTTAGGGCTTCTTATTATTGATGAAGAACAAAGATTTGGTGTGACACATAAAGAAAAAATTAAACAATTGAAGGCGAATGTTGACGTATTAACATTAACGGCAACTCCGATTCCGCGGACGCTTCATATGTCTATGCTTGGTGTGCGCGACTTATCTGTTATTGAGACACCACCAGAAAATCGTTTCCCAGTCCAAACGTATGTAGTCGAGTATAATCCAGCGTTAATGCGAGAGGCGATAGAGCGAGAGCTTGCAAGAGGTGGTCAAGTTTACTTCCTATATAATCGTGTAGAGGATATTGAAAGAAAAGCAGATGAAATTTCGATGTTAGTTCCAGATGCCCGCGTAACGTACGCACATGGGAAAATGAACGAAAGCGAATTAGAGTCTGTTATGCTATCATTTTTAGAAGGACAGCATGATGTTCTTGTAAGTACAACAATTATTGAGACGGGTGTAGATATCCCGAATGTAAATACGTTAATTGTATTTGATGCAGATCGTATGGGATTATCACAGTTGTATCAGCTTCGTGGGCGTGTTGGACGTTCTAATCGTGTTGCATATGCATACTTTGCATATAAACGTGACAAAGTGCTGTCAGAGGTTGCAGAGAAGCGTCTACAAGCAATTAAAGAGTTCACGGAACTTGGATCTGGTTTCAAAATTGCGATGAGAGATTTATCTATTCGTGGAGCAGGTAATTTGTTAGGGGCAGAACAGCATGGATTTATTGATTCTGTCGGATTTGATCTATATTCTCAAATGTTAAAAGATGCAATTGAACAGCGTAGAGGAACAGATGGGGCTGAAAATATAGTTAATGTTGAAATTGACTTAGAGGTAGATGCATACTTACCAGATGCTTATATTTCAGATAGTAAGCAAAAAATTATGATGTATAAACAATTTAGAGGTGTTTCTGCAATTGAGGATATTGAAGAATTGCAGGAAGAAATGATCGATAGATTTGGCGATTATCCACAAGAAGTTGGTTATTTATTACAAATTGCAAATATTAAAGTGTTGGCAATGAAAGAAAAAATTGAATTAATTAAGCAGAATAAATTTGAAGTAACATTCCTGTTTTCTGAACAAGCAAGTCAAAATATTGATGGTGGAAAATTATTCATGCTCGGAAATAGTTTTGGACGTATGATCGGTTTAGGAATGGAAGGATCACAATTGAAAATTGTTATGAAAACAAATGGCTTAGAGACATCGAAGTGGTTAACGATTGCTGAAAATTTATTAAAAGGCTTGCCAGATGTAAAAAAAGAAGTAATAAATGCCTAAAATAAGATAAAAAAATACAATTCGACGTGCATAGAAGAACTAATGTGTAAAATACTATATCTAACAGTTGGTGATTTTTACATGAACAGGTAAATTCACCACTTTGATCATCAGTAGAAAGTGAGGCAGCATTAGAATGAAAGCAACTGGAATCGTACGTCGAATTGATGATTTAGGCAGGGTCGTAATCCCGAAGGAAATTCGTAGAACTTTACGTATTCGAGAAGGAGACCCACTAGAAATATTTGTTGATCGCGATGGAGAGGTAATTTTAAAGAAGTATTCTCCAATTAGTGAGCTAGGTGATTTTGCAAAAGAATATGCTGATGCTTTATATGACAGCTTAGGACATAATGTGCTTGTGTGTGATCGAGATTCTATCATCGCAGTATCAGGCGTATCGAAAAAAGAATACTTAAATAAAAGTGTTGGCGATTTAATTGAAAAAACGATGGAAGAACGAAAGTCTGTTATTATGACGGATGAAAGTGATATTTCCATTATTGATGGTGTAACAGAAAAGGTTCATTCTTATACAGTTGGACCGATTGTTGCAAACGGAGATCCGATTGGAGCCGTCATTATTTTTTCAAAAGAAGCTATTATAAGCGAGATCGAGCATAAAGCGGTTAATACTGCTGCCAGTTTCTTAGCGAAACAAATGGAACAGTAAGGGTATATTGATTTTAGAAGTAGCAATCTTTCCTAATTATGATCTTTCTTTTTGAGAAATCAATTATTTGGAGATATATGTATATTGAATGAAGGTAGCACTTTGCTACCTTTTTTCGTTGAATATTTTTAACGTGTAGGAACTCATTATTACCCGTGTTGGGAAGGGAGTTTGTTCTTTTCTTTATGATATAATACGAGAGGTGAGAATAGAAAAAGGAGTTTTCTTGTATGGAAGCGAAGAAGTATCAAGCCTTTTGGCGTGGGGCTATTATATTAACGATTGCAAGTTTCGTTACAAAAGTATTAAGCGCTTTTTACCGTATTCCATATCAAAATATAGCGGGGGATATTGGGTTTTATATTTACCAACAAATTTACCCGTTTTATGGATTTTGTTTAATTTTAGCTACTTATGGATTTCCTGTTATCATTTCGAAAATGGTTGCAGAACGACTAGAGCGGGGAAAACAAAAAGAAGCAGAAGAAATTATTTGTGTATCTTTTTGGTTCTTATTAGGAATTGGTTTTATAGGCTTCTTTACATTGTTTTTTGGGGCCGAAACAATTGCGGTAGCTATGGGCGATATACACTTAGATAAGTTACTACGTGTTATTTCATTTTCATTCTTATTGATGCCATTTTTGTCTGTAGCAAGAGGGTATTTTCAAGGATTCAACAATATGATGCCAACGGCTGTTTCGCAAGTAATAGAACAAACAATTCGAGTTTCTATTATTGTATTTGTATCGCTATTCCTAATTGCTCACGGATTTGATTTATATACAGTTGGTGCAGGGGCTATGTTAGGCTCAATTGCGGGTGGACTTATTGGGATTATTGTACTTATATTGTATATGCGTCAAGATTTTCGTTCTATATTCTTCAAAAGTGCAGCGAGAATTAAGGGTAAAAGGAAGATAGTTAAAATCCTTTTTTGGCAGGGGTTAGCGATTTGTGTTAGTAATTTAGTGCTTATTTTTATACAGATGGCTGATTCAGTGTCCTTTTACAGCTTACTTATTGGTGCGGGAGAACAGGCTGAAAATGCAAAGGTATTAAAGGGTGTTTATGATAGAAGTATTCCGCTAATGCAATTAGGTACTGTTGTGACGACTTCTTTCTCGTTGTCACTTATTCCGATTATCACAGCGGCGAAGGAAAGAGGAGATCTTTCCTTTATTCAAGAAAAGGTAAAGTTAGCAGTGAAAATAACATGTGTTATTGGACTTGCAGCAGCTATTGGACTAACTTGTATTATTCAACCTACGAATATTATGTTGTTTGAAAACAGTGATGGATCAGATGTTTTATCTATTTTATCGTTATCTATTTTATTTAGTTCATTGTCAATTACGACAGCTTCTATTTTACAAGGATTGGGGCAAACGTTTAAGCCAGCATTATTTGTTGTATTTGGAGGTTGCTTAAAGTTAGCGTTAAATTATATATTCATGCCTTATTTTGGTGTGAAAGGTGCAGCCTTTGCGACTTTATGTGCGTTAATTATAATCTCTGGACTAAATACTTTGTTGCTTACGAGAGCTGTATCAGGGTCACTTATCAATAAGCGAAATATGTTAGGGATAGTAATTAGTGGTATCTGTATGGGATTTGTATTAATGATGTTCACACGTGTGTTACAGATGTCTGGATTAGTAATTGATACGGAACATAGAGGAAGCGCGACACTTGAAGCGTTGTTAGGTGTAGCCATTGGCGGATTGACATATATGTTTTTTATTTTGAAATTACGTGTATTTACAAAAAAAGAATTAGGAACCGTTATGAAACAAGAGAAAAAAGAAGGTTCATTGAAGAAGAGTGGATAGAGGTGACTGGTTGTGAGTGGAATCATTACTGTTTTAGGTTTAGGAGCTGGTGAATTAGATCAGCTAACGATGGGTGTATATCGAAAAATAAAAGAAGCAGACCATCTGTTTGTTAGAACGAAGGAACATCCAGTTATAGAAGAATTGGAGAAAGAAGGCGTACAATATACGTCTTTTGATGCTGTATATGAAGCACATGATACGTTTGAAATTGTATATGAAACAATTGCGAATAAATTGCTAGAACAAGCTGAAGGTACAGAAATTATCTATGCTGTTCCCGGGCATCCACTTGTAGCAGAAAGAACAGTTCAGCTACTGTTGGAAAAAGGAGAGGTTTCAAATGTTGAAGTGCGAATTGAGGGTGGACAAAGTTTCCTTGATCCTATGTTTGCAAGTCTAAAGATTGATCCGATTGAAGGATTCCAATTACTTGATGCTACATCATTTGAAAGAGGGCAATTAGAACTGCGTCAACATTTAATCTTTTGCCAAGTATATGATGCATTCGTTGCATCTGATGTGAAATTAACATTAATGGAGATGTTACCAGATGATTATGAAGTGTATATCGTAACAGCTGCAGGAACTTCATTTGAACAAGTAAAGAAGGTACCGTTGTACATGTTAGATCATGAAACGGAATTGAATAATTTAACGAGTGTGTACGTGCCGCCAGTTCAGGAGCGTGCGTCCTTGTATCAACAGTTTGATGTTCTTAGAGAAATTATTGCGGAACTTCGTGGTCCAAATGGTTGTCCGTGGGATAAAAAGCAAACACATCAATCATTAAAGAAATATTTAATTGAGGAAGCTTATGAAGTGTTGGAAGCAATCGATGAAGAGGATGATGATCACTTAGTAGAAGAATTAGGTGATATATTATTACAAGTTATGCTTCATGCTCAAATCGGAGAAGATGAAGGTTGGTTCTCTATAGATGATATCATTCGAACTCTATCTGAGAAAATGGTTCGTCGCCATCCGCATGTGTTTGGAAATACGGATGTAAACAACGCTGATGAAGTGATTGCAAATTGGGAAGAAATTAAAAAACAAGAAAAAGGATTCGTGAAAGAATCTGTTTTAAATGGCGTTCCCAAAAGTTTGCCGCAGTTACTACGCGCCTATGAAATCCAGAAGAAAGCTGGTAAGGTTGGATTTGATTGGGTTGATGTGCAACCGATGATAGAAAAAGCTTTGGAAGAATGGCAAGAGTTCCAACAAGAGGTTACAAATATGGATGAGAAAAAGATGCTAGGTGAGTTTGGTGATTTACTATTTGCATTTGTTAATATAGCTCGTCATTACAAAATAGATCCAGAAGAGGCGTTACGTTCAACTAATGAGAAATTTACTGGTCGTTTTTTATACATGGAGGCAAAAGTAGCTGAAATGAATAAAGAGATGAAAGATTTATCATTAGAACAGTTAGATGTTTTATGGGAAGAAGCGAAACAAACAGAGCGTTAATAGGGGGATTTGATATGCGTCTAGATAAGTTTTTAAAAGTATCACGTTTAATTAAAAGAAGAACATTAGCGAAAGAAGTAGCTGATCAAGGAAGAATATCTATTAATGGTCAAGTGGCAAAAGCGAGTTCTGATGTGAAAGTAGCTGATGAATTAACAATTCGTTTTGGTCAAAAAATAGTGACTGTGAAAATAAATGAATTAAAAGAAACAACTAAAAAAGAAGATGCAGCAAATATGTATAGCTTAGTTCGTGAAGAAAAAGTAAAAGCGGAAGAAGGCTTGTTCTAAAATCATTTATCCCCTCATACATTACTATTAGCTAGTAAAAACCTATGGGGGGATTTACGTGAATAATGGTTACTCACCTACGTCTTCTAATCAACAAAATGTTTCTGTAGAGCATGACATTATTATGCGTGGCAGGCGTATAATTGATATTACCGGTGTGAAGCAGGTAGAGAGTTTTGATAGCGAAGAGTTTTTACTAGAGACCGTAATGGGTTTTTTAACAATTCGTGGTCAAAATTTACAAATGAAAAATTTAGATGTGGAAAAAGGTATTGTGTCGATTAAAGGGAAAGTTAATGAGATGCTGTATATTGATGAAAATCAAGGGGAAAAAACTAAAGGTTTCTTTAGTAAGTTGTTTAAATGAGCTTAACAATTCAGTTGTATACAATGCTTTCAATGATTGGAATGGGTGCTTGGATTGGAGCGTCTTTAGATACATATCAACGTTTTTTAAAGCGCCAAGAACGTAAACGTTGGCTTGTATTTATACATGATATATTATTTTGGATTGTCCAAGCATTATCCGTCTTTTATGTATTGCTTCTCGTAAATGAAGCTGAGCTACGTATATATGTGTTTTTGGCATTATTATGTGGTTTTGCGGCATATCAAAGCTTACTGAAGGCACTATACATGAAGCTGTTAAATTTTCTCATCTATATTTTTATGCAAACAACATATTTTTTTGTTCGAATTATACAGCTACTCATGATAAAACCTGTTATTATTATAGCGCAGCTATTTATTGCATTTATATTATTCTTATTTCGTATACTGCTTTCAATTGGACATGTGTTATGGAAAATGGTGATTTGGATATTACTTTTCATATGGAAAGTTTTTTTCTGGCCTGTTCGATTTATTGCTTCGCTCATATGGAAACTTCTCCCTAATCGTGTTAAACTTTTTATAGTGAAACATATAGGGTTCCTGCAATATATAGCAAAATTGAAGGGACATATCTTCCAACTATGGGAGCATATAAAAAAGAAGTTAGGGGGACCTCGGAAATGAGGGAACTGAGACAAAGAACAATCGAAAAACAGAGTCCAAATCCTGTTAAAGAGCATATAATACAAACGGATGAGAACAGGAAGCGACTTTATCGCCGTTTAGCGGTTTTTCTTGTCTTTACTTTTACAATTATTGCGAGTATTAGTGTAACGTTTTATCAACAAAACAGTTCCATTAAAGCAAAAGAAGCAAAAGTTAAGGACATGAAAAAAGAACTGGATTCATTAACGAATAAAGAAAAAAGTCTAAAAGACGAAGTTCAAAAGTTAAATGATGAAGAGTACGTATTAAAGATTGCTAGAAGGGATTATTTCTTCTCTGGTAAAGGGGAGATAATTTTTCCTGTTTCTAAGTAGAGTATGTCTTATTGACACTATATTTTAGGATTATATATAATAAAGTAAAATTTGACTTTTTAACCACTAAGGAGGAGCATTTTTTTTATGTCAATCGAGGTAGGCAGCAAGTTACAGGGTAAAGTAACAGGTATTACAAATTTTGGGGCTTTTGTGGAGCTGCCAGAGGGCTTAACGGGTCTTGTTCATATTAGTGAAGTTGCTGATAACTATGTAAAAGATATTAACGATCACTTAAAAGTGGGCGACCAAGTAGAAGTAAAAGTTATTAATGTTGAAAAAGATGGAAAGATTGGTTTATCTATCAAAAAAGCGAAAGAACGTGAAAAAACAGAAGGAGATCGTCCACGCGGTGAATACCAACGCGGTGGTGATCAACAACGTTCTGGACGTCCACAACGTAATAATCGCTCTTTCAACAGAGATAATCGCGGTGGCGGTAACGACCGAGCTCCGAAAGAAACATTTGAGCAAAAGATGGCACGCTTCTTAAAAGATAGCGAAGATCGTTTAACTTCTTTAAAGCGTAACACAGAGTCTAAACGTGGTGGCCGTGGCGCGCGTCGCGGATAATAAGGACGTTTAGTTTTTAACATATAGAGAGGTACCCAGAGTGATGGCTCAGGGTGCTTTTTTATATGTTAAAAATATTTTTAAAAAAGTTTTTGAGATGTGTTGACTTTAATTAGTATCTGATGTAAGATACTAATTGTCCGTTAAATAAGACGACATGGCGGTGTAGCTCAGCTGGCTAGAGCGTACGGTTCATACCCGTGAGGTCGGGGGTTCGATCCCCTCCGCCGCTATATTTAATTTAACGGCCCGTTGGTCAAGTGGTTAAGACACCGCCCTTTCACGGCGGTAACACGGGTTCGAATCCCGTACGGGTCATCTAAAAAGATCATGCAAATTTGCATGATCTTTTTTTGTTAAATAAATTAAGATATACAACACTTCTACAAAATCACCCTATATTTTCTGAATATTTAATTAAAATCTCAAAAATAACTTACATACCGTGTATATCTGTAGAGTTATTTCGAATAAAAAGTCGAACGATTATAAAAGTGAAAACTGTTGTTTTGACAAAAAAACCAACAATCATCTTTTATAATGACAGTAATTAAACTATGCAGGTGGTGTTAAAAATATGCCTAAAGCAGGAAGGAATACTATGAATACAAGTGCATTGGCAATGAATGAGAGTCAGCTTGGAGGAATAAAGTGGACGAGTAAGTTGCGAATGAAATTTGAGCAAGTTTTCTTTAGATGGGGATTTATTATTGTTGTTATTGGTTTTCTTTTGGGACGAGCATATATATTAACAAATATTTTACCGTTTGCACTCCCATTTTTTGCTGCTGTTTATGTTATGAAGCGGGATAAGATGCCGCTAGCATTTTTAGCTCTAATGGGAGGAGCTCTTTCGGTATCGATAGATAATTTGTTTTTTACCTTTGCATCTATCTTTACCTTCTTCATTTATAATATCTTCTTTAGTCGATTTACACGTAAAACTGTTGGACTTGTTCCATTTCAAGTATTTATCTCCGCATTAACCGCACACTTAGTTGTTGTATATTTTGCGCAACAAACTGTCACCATGTACGATTTACTCGTTAGTACCATTGAGGCTGGGCTTAGTTTCGTATTAACTATGATATTTTTACAAAGCGTCCCGCTTTTAGTGGAAAGGAAAGGAAAACAACAGGCATTAGAGACGGAAGAAATTGTTTGTTTGATTATATTACTAGCATCTGTTTTAACGGGTACAACAGATTGGTTTGTATATGATGCTTCTATTCAACATATTTTTACAAGGTATTTAGTGCTAGTATTTGCATTTATTGCGGGTGCTGCCACAGGATCCACAGTAGGGGTTGTAACAGGACTAATATTAAGTTTAGCAAATGTGTCTAGCTTGTCTCAGCTTAGCCTTCTTGCTTTCTCTGGATTGCTTGGTGGATTGTTAAAAGAAGGGAAGCGTTTAGGTGTTAGTTTAGGTTTATTAATTGGGACAAGCTTAATTACATTATATGTGGACAAACAGACAAATATTGTAACAACTTTAATTGAGTCAGGTGTAGCGATTGTTATCTTCTTATTAACACCGAAGCTTGTTTTGGATCGTATTGCTAAATTTATGCCAGGTACACAAGAGCATTCGCAAGATCAACAACAGTATTTAAGAAGGATGCGTGATGTTACAGCAAATAAAATCAACCAATTTGCAAATGTATTTGCTGCTTTATCTAATAGCTTTTCTGTATATGGGTATGTAGAGGAAGAAGATAAAGAGACAGAAGCAGATTTGTTTTTGAGTACAATTACTGCGAAAACATGTCAAACATGCTTTAAAAAGGATCAATGCTGGGTAGTGAATTTTGATAAAACGTACGATTATATGAAACAAATAATGAATGAAACGGAAGAAGGAACCCTGCAACATAATCGTAAATTAGTTCGTGAGTGGGACAAGCATTGTGTGAGAGGGAAAAAAGTGACGGATTTAGTAGCGGGTGAATTAGATCACTTCTATGAGGGACAAAAATTACGAAAACAAATGAAGGAAAATCGTAGAATAGTAGCGGAGCAATTATTAGGTGTATCAAAGGTTATGGAGGATTTTGCTAAGGAGATACAACGAGAGCGTGAAAATCATCAAGTGCAGGAAGAACAGATTATGCAAGCATTCCGTGATTTTGGTGTCGAAGTAGAGCATGTTGATATTTATTGTTTAGATAGAGGAAGTATTGATATTGAAATGTTAATTCCAGTTGCATCTAATGAACATGGTGAATGTGAAAAGTTAGTTGCACCGATGCTTTCGGATATCCTTAAAGAAAATATTGTCGTTAAACATGAAGAAAAGTCTTCTTATCCAAATGGCCATAGTTTAATATCATTTGGTTCGGCGAAGACGTATTCTCTTGATACAGGATTGGCTACAGCTGCAAAAGGCGGTGGATTTGTTTCGGGTGACTCTTATGCGATGATGGATTTAAGTGTTGGTAAATATGCACTTGCAATTAGTGATGGTATGGGGAATGGGCAAAGGGCTCATATGGAAAGTAAGGAAACGGTGAAATTATTACAAAAAATACTCCAATCGGGCATTGATGAAGAAATAGCAATTAAGTCTATCAATTCAATTCTTTCTTTGAGAACGACAGAAGAGATGTTTACGACGTTAGATTTAGCTATGGTAGATTTGCGGGATGCGAGTGCAAGGTTTTTAAAGATTGGATCGACGCCGAGTTTTGTTAAACGCGCAAATAATATTTTGAAAATTGAAGCAAGTAATTTGCCGATGGGAATCATTGAAGATGTTGAAGTTGATGTGGTGGGTGAACAATTAAAAACGGGCGATATTCTTATTATGATGAGCGATGGGATTTTTGAAGGAGCACAGCATGTGGAGAATCATGAATTGTGGATGAAACGAAAAATTAAAGAATTGCAAACCGAAGACCCGCAAGAAATTGCTGATATCATTATGGAAGAAGTGATTCGCTCTTGTGATGGTTATATAAATGATGATATGACTATTGTAGTGGCAAAAGTGAAGAAAAATATGCCGAAGTGGGCTACGATTCCGATTGTAGGAATGCAGGCGCAGTAAAATGTAAGTGGAATGTTTATCTATAATTTGATTTTAAAAACCTAGGTGAATACCTAGGTTTTTTTGTGGAAAAAGGTAATGTTATTAATTTTGTGAATATACACGGAGGATGTAAGATAAAAATGTAATTTTTGTATATCTTTTTTTTGCACAATGTTTGTAAAAGTTGTACCATTGTAGACAAGGCAACTAACGTTGCTGTTCTTGTTTAATGAAAGGTGATTACGAAGTTGAAAGATACATTTGTTGAAAAAGTAGATGACTTTGTAAAGCAGCATGATGTATTAAAGAATGATTCAACAATTGTTGTGGGAGTTTCTGGTGGTCCTGACTCGTTAGCGCTTTTATATTATTTATTAGAAAAAAGAGCGGAAAAACAGTTGGAAATTGTAGTAGCTCATGTGGATCATATGTTTAGAGGTGATGAATCTCATGAGGATTTACGGTTTGTGCAGGGCCTTTGTGAAGAACTGGGAATTATTTGTGAAACGATAAGGATTAATGTATCACAATATCAACAGCAATACGGAATGAATGCACAGGTTGCTGCTAGAGAATGCAGATATGCATTTTTGGAAAGAATAATGAAGAAATATGATGCAAGATATGTTGCTCTTGGACATCATGGAGATGATCAAGTCGAGACAATTTTAATGCGTCTTGTAAGAGGGAGTACTCCGAAAGGATATGCAGGAATTGCAGTGAAGCGTCCTTTTCATAATGGGTATTTAATTAGGCCGTTACTTGGGGTAACGAAGGAAGAAATTGTTGATTACTGTAATAAGCTAAATTTAATGCCACGTATAGATCCGAGTAATAAAAAGGAAGTATATACAAGGAATCGATTACGTAAATATGTCCTTCCTCATTTGAAAGAAGAAAATCCACAAGTGCATGAGAAATTCCAAAAATTTAGCGTGCAGATGCAAGAGGATGAGGCTTATTTGCAGGAATTAGCTTTTGAAAAAATGAATAAAGTAATTACAAAAAAAAGTGATAAACAAATTAGCTTATCAATTCCTGCCTTTGAATCCATGTCTATGCCTTTACAAAGAAGAGGGATTCAACTAATATTAAACTATCTTTATGAATATAAGATTCCATCTTCTCTTTCTTCCATACATATTGACAAGGTGATTGAGTTTTTTAAGCGGACACAACCTTCAGGTTCACTTGATTTTCCAGGTGATTTGAAAATTGTTCGTACATACGAGGAGTGTAGCTTTAGATTTAAACAAGAAATTGTTTCTCCTTTTTTACAAGATTTATCAGTACCCGGGACCATTACGCTATTGAACGGGGATGAATTTGTAACAGAGGTGAGCGAAGATATACCAAGTAACATGAATGAAACAGTATTTGTTGCTAAGTATAATGATATATCATATCCACTTCGTATTCGTTCTAGGGAAAATGGAGATCGCATGTCAATACAAGGTATGAATGGCACGAAAAAGATAAAAGCTATTTTTATCGAAGCAAAAGTACCGAAAGAAAAAAGAGAAGAATGGCCGGTCGTTTGTGATGCAAGTGGGACCATTATTTGGGTACCCTTGTTGAAGCGATCTGCATTTGCAATTTCGAAAGAGATGGCAAAGAAGGATAAATATATGATTATTCACTACAAAAGCAAGGAGTCTTCCGGGAGGATAATGAAATGATGAATCAAGATATCGAAAAAGTATTAATTTCTGAAGAGCAAATACAAGAAAAGGTGCGCGAACTAGGTGCAATTGTTGCAGAGGATTATAAAAACACAGTACCTCTTGCAATTGGTGTATTAAAAGGCGCAATGCCATTCATGGCAGATTTATTAAAGAGAACAGATACATATCTTGAAATGGATTTTATGGCTGTATCTAGTTACGGTCACTCTACAGTTTCAACAGGCGAAGTGAAAATTTTAAAAGATCTTGATACTTCTGTAGAAGGTCGCGATATTTTAATCGTCGAAGATATTATTGATAGTGGTCTTACACTAAGCTACTTAGTAGACTTATTCAAATATCGTAAAGCGAAGTCTGTAAAAATTGTTACATTATTAGATAAGCCAACAGGCCGTAAGGTTGATCTGAAAGCGGATTATGTTGGATTTACTGTTCCACATGAATTTGTAGTAGGATATGGATTAGATTATAAAGAGCAGTACCGTAATCTTCCTTATGTAGGCGTATTAAAACCAAGCGTTTACTCAAATTAATTAAATATAGGCTTCACAATTGTATAGGAAAGTTTTTCTATGTTACGATTTACTATAGTGTTTATGCCGTGAGAGGAGGTTAGGAATGAATCGTATCTTCCGTAATACCATCTTTTATTTACTGATATTCTTAGTAGTAATTGGAATCGTGAGCTATTTTAATGGTTCGACACAAAAAACGACATCAGTTAGCTACGACAAATTCATTACTAAACTAGAAAGCGGTGAAGTGCGTAATGTGCAACTTCAACCGAAAAATGGTGTATTTGAGGTAAAAGGACAATTTAATAACTCTAGCCAAGGAGAACAATTTGTTACTTATGCACCAAATACTGAGGAATTACAAAAGAAAATTAATGATAAAGCGAAAGGTGCCGAAGTTAAGTATCAACCAGCAGAAGAAACAAGTGCTTGGGTAACATTCTTTACTTCAATCATTCCATTTGTCATCATCTTCATTTTATTCTTCTTCTTATTAAACCAAGCTCAAGGCGGCGGTAGCCGTGTTATGAACTTCGGGAAAAGTAAGGCGAAGTTATATAATGATGAAAAGAAAAAAGTTCGTTTCAGAGATGTTGCTGGTGCGGATGAAGAGAAACAAGAACTTGTTGAGGTAGTTGAATTCTTGAAAGACCCTCGTAAGTTCTCTGAAGTTGGTGCTCGTATTCCAAAGGGTGTCCTATTAGTTGGACCTCCAGGTACAGGTAAAACTTTATTAGCGCGTGCTGTTGCAGGTGAGGCTGGCGTTCCATTCTTCTCTATCAGTGGTTCTGACTTCGTAGAGATGTTTGTCGGTGTCGGTGCATCACGTGTACGTGATTTATTTGAAAATGCAAAGAAAAATGCTCCTTGTATCATTTTCATTGATGAAATTGATGCAGTAGGGCGTCAACGTGGCGCAGGTCTTGGTGGTGGCCATGATGAGCGTGAGCAAACGTTGAACCAATTACTTGTTGAAATGGATGGATTCGGTGCAAACGAAGGTATTATTATCATCGCTGCGACAAACCGTCCTGATATTCTTGATCCAGCATTATTACGTCCAGGTCGTTTTGACCGTCAAATTACAGTAGATCGTCCAGATGTAAATGGCCGTGAAGCTGTACTGAAGGTGCATGCTCGTAATAAACCGCTTGATGAGAATATCAACTTAAGAGCAATTGCAACTCGTACGCCAGGATTCTCTGGTGCTGATCTTGAAAACTTATTAAACGAAGCTGCTTTAGTAGCTGCGCGTCAAGATAAGAAGAAAATTGATATGAGTGACATTGATGAAGCAACGGATCGCGTTATTGCAGGTCCGGCTAAGAAAAGTCGTGTTATCTCTGAAAAAGAACGTAATATCGTTGCTTTCCATGAAGCGGGTCATACTGTAATTGGTGTTGTTCTTGATGAAGCTGATGTCGTTCATAAAGTAACAATTGTCCCTCGTGGTCAAGCTGGTGGATATGCAGTAATGCTTCCGAAAGAAGATCGTTACTTCATGACAAAGCCAGAGTTACTTGATAAAATCACTGGTTTACTTGGTGGTCGAGTAGCTGAGGAGATTGTATTTGGTGAAGTGAGTACAGGTGCTCACAACGACTTCCAACGTGCGACGGGCATTGCGAGACGTATGGTTACAGAATTCGGTATGAGTGATAAGCTTGGACCAATGCAATTTGGTAGTTCGCAAGGTGGTCAAGTGTTCTTAGGAAGAGACTTCCATTCAGAGCAAAACTACAGTGATGCAATTGCACACGATATCGATGTAGAAATGCAAACGATTATGAAAGAATGTTATGCTCGTGCAAAAGACATTCTTACTGAAAATCGTGATAAGCTAGATCTTATTGCAAAAACGTTACTTGAAGTAGAAACGTTAGATGCTGAGCAAATCAATCATTTATGTGATTACGGCAGATTGCCAGAACGTCCAACATCTTCAGATGATGTGAAAGTAAACATCAACATGAAGAAAGACGATGAAGATAAAGAAGATAAGTAAGAAACGAAGGAGTGACTATCGTCACTCCTTTTTTGTTTGTTAAAACCTTTATTAATTACTATTGAGAACTTAGTGGATAAAGTAATTTAAGTAAAACTAGTATTAAAAATTGAAATAGAGAGCGATCTTTTTGTAAAATGATGAGGATAGGAAAGCTGATTATATAAGTATGTGTGATATGATGTTTTTATAAGTTTTATACATACTGCACAAATATAGATTAAATAAGATAAGTGGTGAGAATATGATTTTTGTATTGGATGTAGGGAACACAAATGCTGTACTAGGTGTGTTTGAAGAGGGGGAACTTCGTCAGCATTGGCGCATGGAAACAGATCGTCATAAGACAGAAGATGAATATGGAATGCTTGTAAAGCAATTGCTTGAGCATGAAGGTCTTTCGTTTGAAGATGTGAAAGGTATTATTGTGTCTTCAGTCGTACCACCAATTATGTTTGCTTTAGAGCGCATGTGTGAAAAATATTTTAAAATTAAACCGCTTGTAGTAGGGCCTGGGATAAAAACAGGGCTAAATATTAAATATGAAAATCCGCGTGAAGTAGGCGCAGACCGAATTGTAAATGCAGTAGCAGGAATCCACTTATATGGAAGTCCGCTTATTATTGTTGATTTTGGTACGGCTACTACATATTGTTATATTAACGAAGAAAAGCATTATATGGGTGGAGTTATTACGCCAGGAATTATGATTTCAGCAGAGGCTTTATATAGCAGAGCAGCAAAACTTCCTCGTATCGAAATTACAAAACCAAGCAGTGTAGTTGGGAAAAATACAGTAAGTGCGATGCAATCGGGTATTCTTTATGGTTATGTTGGACAAGTGGAAGGTATTGTTAAGCGTATGAAAGAAGAAGCTAGACAAGAACCTAAAGTTATTGCAACAGGTGGATTAGCAAAATTAATTTCCGAAGAATCGAATGTAATTGATATTGTAGATCCATTTTTAACGTTAAAAGGTTTGTACATGTTATATGAACGTAATGCAAATTTACAGCATGAGAAAGGTGAATAAATACGTATGAAAGATTATTTAGTAAAAGCGTTAGCGTTTGATGGAGAAGTGCGTGCGTATAGTGTACGTACAACAAATACAGTAAGTGAGGCGCAAAGACGTCATGATACATGGAGAACAGCTTCAGCGGCACTAGGGCGTTCTTTAACTGCGGGTACAATGATGGGCGCAATGTTAAAAGGTGAGCAAAAGTTAACGATTAAGGTAGAAGGTAACGGTCCGATTGGTCCTATCTTAGTAGATGCTCATGCAAATGGAGATGTACGTGGTTATGTAACGAATCCGCATGTTGATTTTGAAGGAACAGAACAAGGGAAGTTACGTGTATATCAAGCGGTAGGTACAGAGGGGTTTGTAACTGTAATTAAAGATATTGGAATGCGTGAGCCGTTTATTGGTCAATCTCCAATCGTTTCAGGAGAATTAGGAGAAGACTTTACGTATTATTTTGCAGTTTCTGAACAAACGCCTTCTTCTGTAGGTGTTGGTGTTCTTGTAAATGGAGATGATAGCATATTAGCGGCAGGTGGATTTATCCTTCAAATTATGCCGGGTGCGCAAGATGAAACGATTTCATTTATTGAAGACCGTTTACAAAAAATTCCCCCTGTATCAACGTTGATTGAACAAGGCCTTTCTCCGGAAGAGCTACTATATGCAGTTCTTGGAGAAGATAAAGTAAAAGTATTAGAAACGATGGATGTTCAATTTAATTGCACATGCTCACGCGAGCGTATTGAGAGTGTATTAATTAGTTTAGGTAAAACAGAGTTAGAGCAAGTTCGTGAAGAAGAGGAAGAGACAGAAGTGCACTGTCATTTCTGTAATGAACGATACAAGTTCTCTAAAGAAGATATTACAAATTTAATCGAGAATTTGTAATAAGGGAATTAAGAGGAGCAATCCTCCAAATGAATTGACAAACAGGGAATTTTCTGACAAAATCTAAATATAGATAAAACCAATAAAAATACTCGGTGTTAGGAGTGACAGGAATGCGAGTGGCACAATCAGTTTCAGAATTAATCGGGAAAACGCCGATCGTCAAGTTGAACCGCATCGTAGAATCAGACAGCGCAGATATATACTTAAAATTAGAATTTATGAATCCGGGGAGTAGCGTTAAAGATCGTATCGCATTAGCTATGATTGAAGATGCTGAAAAAAATGGATTATTAAAAGAAGGCGATACAATCATTGAGCCGACAAGTGGTAACACAGGAATTGGTTTAGCGATGGTAGCGGCTGCTAAAGGATATAATGCAATCTTAGTAATGCCAGAAACAATGAGTATTGAGCGTCGTAATTTATTACGTGCTTACGGTGCGGAATTAGTATTGACTCCAGGGCCTGAAGGAATGGGTGGAGCAATTCGTAAAGCGACTGAATTAGCAAAAGAGCATGGCTACTTTATACCACAACAGTTCAAAAACCAATCGAATCCAGAAATTCACCGTTTAACAACAGGTCCAGAAATTATTGAACAAATGGGCGACCAATTAGATGCGTTTATTGCAGGTATTGGTACAGGTGGAACGATTACTGGTGCGGGTGAAGTACTGAAGGAAGCGTATAAAGATATTAAAATTTATGCAGTAGAACCTGCAGATTCACCAGTATTATCTGGTGGGAAACCAGGTCCACATAAAATCCAAGGAATTGGGGCGGGATTTATTCCGGAGACGTTGGATGTAGAAGTATATGATGAAATTATTCAAGTGAAAACAGAGCAAGCATTTGAATATGCGAGAAGAGTGGCTAAAGAGGAAGGTATTTTAGTTGGTATCTCTTCAGGTGCAGTTATTTATGCAGCAACAGAAGTTGCGAAAAAGTTAGGTAAAGGGAAAAAGGTACTTGTTATTATCCCGAGTAACGGTGAACGTTATTTAAGTACACCACTTTATCAATTTGAATCATAATTAAACGCGATTGAAAAAGCATCCTTGAAAAAGGGTGCTTTTTCTTTTGGGATTGGAAATAGGAAAAGAGTGAATGACTAGAAAACTTCATGTAAAATAAGAGGTAGTATAATTAAATTATTTTCACTAGCCTTCGAGTATAATCAATCTCTATATAAATAACTTATGTAGTTTGAGCTGGTTAATCTAAGAGGGTGGGATAAAAGAAGACGGGGTGTTGATATGCAACGAAGAAAATCTTTAGCGCTTTCTATTCCATATCAGTTAGATTTCTTTAAGCAATATAAATTTCTTTCTCAGGGTAAATCGCAACATATTTTGTTAGAAAGCGGCCGTGGCGGTCGTTATAACATTGTAGGGCTGAACCCAGTAGCGGTAATCCGAGGGAAGGATGAAACGTTACATATAAGTGAAAGTGGTAAGGAAACAATAAAACGGGGGAATCCGTTAGATTTAATGCAAGAATATATGGAACAATGGAAGACGGACTATAACCCAGAGTATCCGCCTTTTCAAGGTGGTGCAATTGGCTATTTCAGTTATGACTGTATCCGTTATATTGAAAAGCTACCTTCTCTTGCGGAAGATGATATTAATATACCTGACATCTTCTTTTTATTATTTGATGACGTATTTGTCTATGATCAAAAAGAAAAAGTGTTATGGGTTATTACGCATTATGTAGATAAATATGAAGAGGCAAAAGAACGGCTAAATGAGTGGAAGAGTCTTTGGATGACAGAAGCGCCTGAAGTGACCGTGCCCTTTGAAAGTCCTGAAAAGAAAAGTGAAGCAGTTGCTTTTACTGAAGCCAGCTTTATGAAGGCAGTTGAATGTATTCAAGAATATATTGGGGCGGGTGATGTGTTCCAAGTAAACTTGTCGACGAGACAAGAAAGAACGTTACAGACACACCCACTAGAAATTTATACAAGTCTTCGTGAAATTAATCCATCTCCATATATGGGTTACCTGGAGCTTGGGGATTTTCAAATTGTTAGTGGATCGCCAGAGTTGTTAATTAAGAAACAAGGAACTGAAGTAAGTACAAGACCAATTGCTGGAACGAGATCTAGAGGCGCGGATGAGCAAGAGGATGAAGAATTAGCAAGAGAATTAATTGAGAACGAAAAAGAAAGAGCAGAGCATGTAATGCTTGTGGATTTAGAAAGAAATGATTTAGGACGTGTTTGTAAATATGGCACTGTAGAAGTAGATGAATTTATGGTGATTGAGAAATACTCACATGTTATGCATATTGTTTCTAATGTACGTGGTGAGGTGGAAGAAGATAAAGATGCTTTTGATTTAGTGAAGGCTGTATTCCCTGGGGGAACAATTACTGGTGCCCCGAAAATACGTACGATGGAAATTGTTGAGGAATTAGAACCTGTTCGGAGAGGGATTTATACAGGTTCAATCGGTTGGATTGGTTATTCTGGAGATACAGAATTGAATATTGTAATTAGAACACTTCTTGCTAAAGATGGAAAAGCTCATGTGCAAGCAGGGGCGGGAATTGTAATTGATTCAAATCCAGAAAATGAATATAAAGAGTCGTTAAAAAAGGCGATTGCTTTATGGCGTGCAAAAGAACGTAGCGAAGAAACGGTTAGGTGAGAGAAATGATATTAATGATTGATAATTATGATTCTTTTACATTTAATTTAGTGCAGTTTCTTGGAGAACTTGGACAAGAGCTCGTTGTTAAACGTAACGATGAAGTGACCATTTCAGATATTGAGAATATGAAACCAGATTTTCTAATGATTTCTCCAGGTCCATGTAGTCCTAATGAAGCGGGGATTAGTATGGAAGTTATTAAATACTTTGCTGGAAAGATTCCGATTTTTGGAGTTTGTCTTGGGCATCAATCCATTGCACAAGTGTTTGGTGGAGAGGTTGTCCGTGCAGAACGATTAATGCATGGGAAAACGTCGCTTATGCATCATGATGGAAAGACGATTTTTTCGGATATTCCTAATCCGTTTACTGCGACGCGCTATCATTCCCTTATTGTTAAGAAAGAGACGTTACCCGATTGCTTAGAGGTAACATCTTGGACAGAGGAAGGAGAAATTATGGCACTTCGTCATAAGACATTGCCGATAGAGGGTGTGCAATTCCATCCGGAATCTATTATGACTTCTCATGGGAAAGAGTTGTTACAGAATTTCATTCGTAAATACAGTCCAAGTGCAACAATATGTTAATTTACGTAAATGGTCAGTATGTAGAAGCAAGTGAAGCGAAAATTTCTCCTTATGATCATGGTTATTTATATGGTCTTGGAGTTTTTGAAACGTTTCGTATTTATAATGGTCATCCTTTCTTATTGGATGATCATTATGACCGTTTAATAGAAGCGCTGGATACATTGCAAATTAAATGGACAATGACAAAAAATGACGTGATGCTTATTTTAAAAAATTTACTCGCTAAGAATGAATTGGAGCATGCATATGTACGTTTTAATGTATCAGCGGGTATAGATGAAATAGGATTACAAACGGAAATGTATGAAGAGCCTTCGGTTATTGTTTTTATAAAACCTTTAACAGCTCCAGGAGATGTAGTGGAAAAAGAAGGTGTTATTCTAAAACAAGTGCGAAATACACCGGAAGGAACATTTCGCCTGAAGTCTCATCATTATTTAAATAATATTTTAGGGAAGCGTGAAATTGGAAATGTTGTGAGTAAGGAAGGTATTTTTCTTACTGAAGCAGGTTATGTTGCAGAGGGTATTGTTTCCAATCTATTTTTTGTGAAAGGTGATGTTTTATATACACCTTCGTTAGAGACAGGGATTTTAAATGGTATCACTCGTGCGTTTATTATAAAGAGTGCTGAAGAATTAAATATAGAAGTAAAGGAAGGTTTCTTTACAAAAGATGAGCTACTTTCAGCGGATGAAGTCTTCGTAACAAACTCCATTCAAGAAATTGTTCCGCTTTATCGTATAGAAGCGCAGGATTTCCCGGGTAAAGTAGGAGTGGTTACAAAAAGTTTAATGTACCTTTATGGAATGCAAAGAGAGAAATTATGGAGCAGAAATGAATTACGAAGAGGAGATGTGTAGTTTGAAGTGGGATTATGATTTATGCTGCGGCGAATATACATTGAATTTAAATGAAAAGACATTAATTATGGGGATTTTAAATGTAACACCAGATTCGTTTTCTGATGGTGGGAGTTACAACGAGGTAGATGTTGCGGTACGTCACGCAAAAAAAATGCAAGGTGAAGGTGCTCATATTATTGATATTGGTGGCGAATCTACTCGCCCAGGTTTTGCTAAAGTATCAGTAGAAGAAGAAATAAAGCGAGTTGTCCCGATGATTCAAGCAGTTTCAAAAGAAGTGAAGTTGCCTATATCTATCGATACATATAAAGCTGAAGTTGCAAAGCAAGCAATTGAGGCTGGTGCTCATATTATTAATGATATTTGGGGAGCGAAGGCGGAGCCGAAAATTGCTGAAGTCGCAGCTCATTACGATGTACCTATCATTTTAATGCATAACCGCGATAACATGAATTATCGTAATTTAATGGCGGATATGATTGCTGATTTGTATGACAGTATTAAAATTGCTAAAAATGCTGGTGTGCGAGATGAGAATATTATTTTAGATCCAGGTATCGGTTTTGCTAAAACACCTGAGCAGAACTTAGAGGCGATGCGTAATTTAGAACAGTTAAATGTGCTAGGTTATCCGGTTCTCTTAGGTACTTCGAGAAAGTCCTTTATTGGGCACGTATTAGATTTGCCAGTAGAGGAACGCCTTGAGGGAACGGGAGCTACTGTTTGTCTTGGTATTGAAAAGGGCTGTGAGTTTGTTCGTGTCCATGATGTGAAAGAAATGGCGCGTATGGCTAAAATGATGGATGCGATGATTGGTAAGGGGGTAAGGTAATTGGATAAAATTTATATCCATGATATGGAGTTTTATGGTTATCATGGCGTGTTCCCAGAGGAGAATAAATTAGGTCAGAGATTTAAAGTTGACTTAACGGTGGAGTTGGATTTAAAGCGTGCAGGGGAAAGTGATGACTTAGAGCATTCGGTCAATTATGGAGAGCTTTTCGAATTATGTAGAAAAGTTGTTGAGGATAGAAAGTATAAGCTTGTGGAGAGTATCGCTGAAAATATTGCTGCAGATATATTAAAACAATATGAAAGTATTTCGCGCTGTACAATTAAGGTAATTAAGCCGGATCCACCGATACCGGGTCATTATCGTGCTGTAGCAGTAGAAATTACGAGAGAACGTCCATGAACAATATAGCTTACATTGCATTAGGGTCAAATATTGGAGAGCGTTATACGTATCTAACCGAAGCGATTCAGTTTTTAAATAAAAATCCTTATATTCAGGTTGATGATATTTCATCTGTATATGAAACTGAGCCAGTTGGCTATACTGACCAAAGTTGCTTTTTAAATTTAGTTATAAAAATTTCTACCAATTTATCACCACAAGAATTATTGAAAGTAACACAAAAAGTAGAAAATGACCTAGGAAGAAAAAGGGAAATTAGGTGGGGGCCGAGGACTATCGACCTTGACATTTTACTTTATAATCAAGAGAATATTGAAGCAGAGAATCTTATTGTTCCGCATCCGCGGATGTTTGAAAGAGCTTTTGTTATCGTTCCGTTGTTAGAAATTAATCAAGACATAAAACAAAACATTTCATGTTCACAAGTAGAAGAAATGAAAAGGCGAGAGGGAGTAACGGTATGGAAGCAGAAAAATGGGGAAGACGCATTCGTGCTTTTCGAAAGCTAAAAGGTTACACACAAGAAGGTTTTGCTAAAGCACTAGGGGTATCTGTATCTGTTTTAGGTGAGGTTGAGAGAGGGAATAGATCGCCTTCTCAAGATTTTGTAGTAGAAGTTGCTAAGGCATTAAATGTTTCGATAGAGGAATTAATGCCAAAGTGATTGTACAGGAAGGAGTAGATTGATTGTTAAAGATTGCAAATATCGAGATGAAAAATCCGGTTGTACTAGCACCGATGGCGGGAGTGTGTAACTCTGCATTCCGTTTAACAGTAAAAGAATTTGGTGCCGGCTTAGTTTGTGCTGAAATGGTAAGTGATAAGGCAATATTACTTAATAATAAAAGAACATTAGATATGTTATATATCGACGAGAGAGAAAAGCCATTAAGTTTACAAATTTTTGGTGGAGAGAAAGAAACTCTTGTAGATGCTGCGAAATATGTAGATAAATATACGACAGCAGACATAATTGATATTAATATGGGTTGTCCAGTGCCGAAAATCGTTAAATGTGATGCTGGGGCAAGGTGGCTTTTAGACCCGAATAAAATATATGAAATGGTAGCAGCGGTTGTAGATGCTGTTGAAAAGCCGGTTACAGTTAAAATGCGTATCGGTTGGGATGAAGAACATATTTTCGCAATAGAAAATGCTAGGGCTGTTGAGCGTGCTGGTGGCCAAGCTGTGGCGGTTCACGGACGTACACGAGTGCAAATGTATGAAGGAAAAGCGGATTGGGATATTATTAAACAAGTAAAACAAGCTGTAAATATCCCGGTTATCGGAAATGGTGATGTCGCAACGCCGCAAGATGCAAAGCGTATGCTTGATGAAATTGGTGTAGATGGTGTTATGATTGGTCGTGCTGCTCTTGGAGATCCGTGGATGATTTATCGTACGGTAAAGTATTTGGAGACAGGTGAATTAATGCCGGAACCAACAGTGCGCGAGAAAATTGATGTATGTATGTTGCATCTAGATCGTCTTATCAACTTAAAGAATGAAAGTGTCGCTGTAAGAGAGATGAGAAAACATGCAGCTTGGTATTTAAAAGGTGTTCGTGGTAATGCGAGTGTACGTAATGGTATTAATGCTTGTAACACACGGGAAGACCTTGCGAATGTGTTAGGTACATTTGTAGAAGAAGTGGAAGCGAAACAACAAACAATTTACGTTGGTTAATAATGGACATAGGAGATTGACATTCTTCTATACACTTCCTATAATTACGTGAAAGAAAGAAGAGCTGCCAGTTAGTTGCTGGCAGTTTTTCTAGTTGAGTAGAAAATGCTATACTGTATATATTGTAAAATTAAATAGAGCTGGAGTGATATCAATATCATGGATAACATGAACCACGAAGAATTAAACGACCAATTGATTGTTCGTCGTGAAAAGCTACATAATTTACGTGAACAAGGAATTGACCCGTTCGGTAAAAGATTTGAACGTACAAATTCAACAACTGACTTAGTGAGTCTATATGGAGAGTTCTCTAAAGAGGAATTAGAGGAGAAGGAAATCGCTGTTTCTATCGCTGGTCGTATTATGACAAAACGCGGAAAAGGGAAAGCTGGATTTGCACATGTTCAAGATTTACATGGACAAGTTCAAATTTATGTTCGTAAAGATGCTGTTGGAGATGACGAGTACGAATTATTTAAAACAGCAGATTTAGGTGATTTAGTAGGTATTGAAGGTAAAGTGTTCAAAACAAACGTTGGAGAACTTTCAGTAAAAGCAACAGGCTTTACGCTATTAACGAAATCTCTTCGTCCATTACCAGATAAATACCATGGATTAAAAGATGTTGAACAACGCTACCGTCAACGTTACTTAGACTTAATTACAAGTATGGAAAGTCGTGAAACGTTCGTTACTCGTAGTAAAATCATTCGTGAGATGAGAAGATACCTAGATGACAACGGTTATCTTGAAGTGGAAACACCTATGATGCATGCAATTGCAGGTGGAGCTTCTGCGCGTCCTTTCACTACACACCATAATGCGTTAGATATGGAATTATATATGCGTATCGCAATTGAGCTACATTTAAAGCGTCTTATTGTGGGTGGTTTAGAAAAAGTATATGAGATCGGCCGTGTATTCCGTAATGAGGGTGTATCAACTCGTCATAACCCTGAGTTTACGATGATTGAATTATATGAAGCATACGCTGATTATAAAGATATTATGAAGTTAACAGAAGATATGGTTGCTCATATCGCGAAAAAAGTACTGGGTACAACAACAATCCAGTATGGTGATTATGAAATTAATCTAGAACCAGAATGGACACGTCTTCATATGGTAGATGCGATTAAGCAATACTCTGGAGCTGATTTCTGGAATCCGATGAGTGTAGAAGAAGCGCGTGAACTTGCAAAAGAACATAATGTAGAAATTAAAGATACAATGGAAGTTGGTCATATTATAAATGAATTCTTCGAACAAAAAGTAGAAGATAAATTAATCCAACCAACATTTATTTACGGTCATCCGGTAGAAATCTCGCCGCTTGCGAAAAAGAATGATGAAGATCCAAGATTTACAGATCGTTTCGAATTATTTATCGTTGCGCGTGAACATGCAAATGCATTCACTGAGTTAAATGATCCAATCGATCAAAAAGAACGTTTTGAAGCGCAATTAAAAGAGCGCGAACAAGGTAATGACGAAGCTCACATGATGGATGATGATTATATTGAAGCTCTTGAGTACGGTATGCCTCCTACGGGTGGATTAGGAATCGGTATTGATCGTCTAGTTATGTTATTAACAAATGCACCATCTATTCGTGATGTATTATTATTCCCTGCTATGCGCCATAAACAAGACTAAGCTTTGGAGATTTCTCCAAAGCTTTTTTTTATTTGAGCATGAGTTGCGTGGGTATAGTAAATCTTGATAGTGCGAGAAATTATATTTATATAGAAGAAATGTGCTGTTTTTATACTTTTTTACTAAGTTAAAAATTTTATTAGAAAAACTATTGCATTTTAATAATCAAACTGGTATATTTATATTCGTTGCCACGAAAGGTAACAAACAAAACAAACGAAAAACAACTTATTGAAAAAAGTTGTTGACGAAAATATAACGAAATGTTATATTGATAAAGTCGCTTCTGAGCGACAAAGTAGTTCTTTGAAAACTGAACGAAACAAACAACGTGAAACGTCAATTTTTATTTTAGATGCTAGACAAACTAACTTTATTGGAGAGTTTGATCCTGGCTCAGGATGAACGCTGGCGGCGTG
>Ga0164241_10000773_pt1 | contig 48456 bp, 26 predicted proteins | sample OricomyardsoilBY_FD_108780 | JGI IMG/M metagenome (GOLD analysis project Ga0164241, IMG submission 108780) | Backyard soil microbial communities from Emeryville, California, USA - Original compost - Back yard soil (BY) | ecosystem: Environmental > Terrestrial > Soil > Unclassified | place: USA... | reverse complement strand
GCAGCGCGGGCCCACCCCGCTTCGCGGATCAAAGCCGGCCCGAACGGGCAATCTGCCGCCGCCAACGCGGGTTTGATCAGCCAACCCCACTGGGCTCGGAGCCCGCGGAGCAAGCCCGCTAACAGCTCGACGCCGGCGGGTACTCCGAGGTGATCCCGCGGTCGGCCATCGCGGTGAGGATCGTGGCGCAGATGTCGTCGAACGCCGCGAGCTGCTCCGGGCTCAGCGGGTCGAACATCGTCGTCTTCACCACCCCGGCGTGACCGGGCGCGAGTTCCAGCAACCGCTCGTAACCCGCGTCGGTCAGCTCGGCGACCTGACCGCGACGATCGCCCGGCGCCGGGATCCGCCGCACCCAGCCGGACTCCTCGAGCCGGGAGACGGCATGCGACAGCCGTGACTGGGACGAGCGGACCACCTCGGCGAGCTGGTTCATCCGCAGGGAGCGAGCGGGGGACTCCGACAGCATGGCCAGGATCAGGTAGTAGGCATGCGGCATCCCGCCGGTCTGTTGCATGTCCCGTTCGATGCATTCGTTGAGCTGGCCGGACATCCGCAGGAACGAGCGCCAGACCCGCTGCTGCTCGTCGCTGAGCCAGGGGTCGTCACGCATGGCGCGATTATCCCCCATCGGACGCAGCCGGTCGTCACAGACAGATACTTGAACGCTCAACTAGTTTGCGGTAGGATGCTGGTGACGGAGTTCCCACCCACCTCGAATCGAGTCGACCATGACCACCACCGAACGCCTCCCCGGCGAGAAGATGCCGGTGCTGTACCTGTCCCATGGCGCGCCGCCGCTGGCCGACGACCCGGTGTGGACCGAGCAACTCGCGACGTGGGGTCGCGACGTCCCTCGGCCGACGTCGATCCTGGTCGTGTCCGCGCACTGGGAGTCCGCGCCGCTGGCCGTCGGGGCCACCGAGGCCGTCCCGCTCACCTACGACTTCTGGGGCTTCCCGGAGCGCTACTACCAGGTCACCTACCCGGCGCCCGGTGCCCCGCAGCTGGCCAAGGATGTGGCCGGCCTGCTCGCCCGGCCGGGGCAGCCGGTGCACCAGGATCCGAACCGCGGCCTGGACCACGGCGCCTACGTGCCGCTGGTGGAGATGTATCCGCAGGCGGACATCCCGGTGCTGCAGGTGTCGATGCCCACGCTGGACCCACGAGGGCTGTTCGAGATCGGGCGCAAGCTCGCGCCGCTGCGCGACCAGGGCGTGCTGATCATCGGCTCCGGCTTCACCACCCACAACCTGCGGCTGGCCACCTTCGGTGACACCAGCAACACCGGTCCGGCCTGGGGCCTGGAGTTCGACGCCTGGGCCAAGGAGTCGGTGGAGTCCGGCGACATGGACGCCATCCTGGATTTCGAACACCGCGCGCCGGCCGCCCGGATCGCCCATCCGCGGACCGAGCACTGGGCGCCGCTGTACGTCTCCCTGGGCGCGACCGCCGACGAGTGGCAGGACGGGACCAGCACCGTCGACGGCTTCTGGTACGGCCTGTCCAAGCGCTCGTTCCAGCTCAACTGACCCGGTCCCGTCCGCGCCGGGCTGACCCCGCAGACTGGTGCGGTGTCAAGTGATGCGCTGACGCCGGCCGAACTCGCCGCCGTCGGCCGGGCCACCATGCTGGCCGAACGGGGCGCGGCCACCGCCTTGCCCAATCCGGTGGTCGGGTGCGTCCTGCTCGCCCCCGGGGGGTGGACCGTCGGCGACGGGTTTCACGAGCGACCGGGTGGTCCGCACGCCGAGGTCGCCGCCCTGACCGCGGCCGGGGCGTCCGCCCGCGGGTCGACCGCCGTGGTCACCCTGGAACCCTGCAACCATTCCGGCCGCACCGGACCCTGCTCCGAGGCGCTGCTCGCGGCCGGGGTGGCCCGGGTGATCGTGGCCGTCCGCGACCCCTGGCCGCCGGCCGCCGGCGGCATCGCGCGCCTGCGGGCGGCTGGGATCGATGTCGTCGACCTGCCCGGCCTGTCCAGCGATCCGGAGATCGCCCAGGCCATCGCCGCAGCCGAGGACGTCAACCGGGTCTGGCTGGGTGCGATGAGCTCGGGTCGGCCGTTCGTCACCTGGAAGGTCGGCATGACGATCGACGGCCGGGTGGCCGCGGCCGATCTGACCAGCCGCTGGATCACCTCGCCGGAGTCCCGCAGCGACGTGCACCTCCTGCGGTCCCGGATCGACACGATCATGGTCGGGGTGGGCACCGTGCTCGCCGACGATCCGCAGTTGACGGTGCGTGACGCCGACGGTCGGCCGACCTTGCGGCAGCCGCTGCGCGTCGTCCTCGACTCATCCGGTCGGACGCCGCGGGGGGCGCGGGTACTCGACGAGGCGGCACCGACCTGGATTGCGACCGCGGACTTCGTCGGCGCCGGCCCGGACGGACGGGTCGACCCGTATGCGGTGCTTGCCGAGCTGTGGCGGCAGGGGAAGCGGCACGTGCTGCTGGAGGGCGGGCCCCACCTGGCCGCGTCGTTCCTGGACGCCGGGCTGGTCGACGAGGTGCTGGCCTACGTGGCACCAACCCTGCTCGGCGCGGGGCCGTCCGCACTAGCCGGCGGGCAGGTGTCGACGCTGGCCGACGCCCATCGCGCCGAGTTGGTCGAGGTCAGCCGGCTCGGCCCGGACGTCCGGCTGCGCTACCGGGTCCCGAATACGCCAGTGGCGCACCGCGGGTCGTAGCGGTGCGCCACCGGTCCTGGTTGGCTCCTAACAGCCGTCGGGATCCGGGCCGAACGCGTTGTCGTTGACCTGGACGACCTGACCGGCTCCGACCGCGCCGAAGAAGAACGCGATCGACCACGTGGACGCGTAGAGCTTGCCGCCACTGAGCAACAGGCCGTTCGGCAGCGTCGCCTGGGCGTAGGTGCGCTGGCCGTTCGGGGTGACCTTGACGATCCGGCCGACCTTGGCGATCTCGTTCGGGTCGGTCGGGGGCGGCCCGTCGGGCGCCCCGCAGAGCAGTTCGGCGACGTAGACGTTGCCCCGGTAGTCAACGGCGACACCGGTGGGGGAGTTGAACCCGGTGAGCGTCTTGCGCAGCTTGCCGCTCCATGCGTCCAGTATGTAGACGCGGCCTTCGCCCGGCGCCTCGCCGCTGAGCCCGGCGACGTAGACGCTGCCCCACGGACCGTTGGTGATGCCGGTGGGCACCGGGTCGCAGCCGGTGTGCGCGGGATCGTTGTTCGGCCGGCCCTCGCACACGCCCGTCCTGACGACGTCCGGGACGAAGAACTCCTCGATGTTCCCCTTGCGGTCCACGCGCAGCACGGCGTTGCCGCCGCCATCGGTGACCAGGGCGAAGCCCCGATGGGTGCGGTCCTCGACTACCGCGAACGGGTTCGACAGGGAGTCGAGGAAGTCAGGGTTGTCGGTGTCCTGCCCGTCCGAGTTGTGCTCCTCCTGGAACTGCAGGAAGTCGGCGACTGGGGTCAGTGTTCCGCCGGGTCGCCCCACCAGCAGGGAGGCGAAGTTCGGCGGTACCGGCCCGGTGGCCGGGCCGCGGGCCGCCATCATCTGCTCGTCCGCGGGTGGGCCGCCCTCGGTCGGCTCTTCGCCGGTGACCACCGCGATCTTCCCGTTGATCAGGCTGGCGCCGGAGGCACCGGCCACCCCGGTGGCCAGGGTCTTGGTCCCGCCGGTGCGCAGATCGATCTGGGTGACCTCGCCCTTCCCGGCCTGGGTCACGATGATCGAGTTGCCATACCCATCGGCCAGCTGGAACGGCCCGTCGAACTTACCGGCGATCACCTTGAACGGATCGCCGCCGCCGTGTCCGCCGCCCCGTCGGTCGCCGGCCGACGCCGGTGCCGCGGCGAGCGCGAGGCAACAGGCGCTCGCCAGCCCGATCGTCGTGACCTGCCTGATCATCCGCATGCGGACCGCCTTTCGACGCTGCGCGTCGCCCGCTGTCCCGGTCGACTCGGACACAGCGCGTTCACATTCGCCGCACAGTAGACCCCTGACCGGGTGACCGCATTCGGATACTCGAAGTGAAGATCGACGACCGTATCCGCAGACTCACGGCCCCCCGTTTGTCCGCAGCACCGATCGTTCGGCCATCGCAATGGTGAGCGCGGTGACCGCCTCGACCGGCAGGCCACGATCGGTAAAGAGCGCGTCGAACGCCTCGAAACCGGTGAGGACGAATAGCATGTGCGTCGCGTCGGCGCCGGCCCGGCGGGCCTCGTGGCTGCCCAGGTCCTGGCCCGTCACGGCATTGGCTGTGGTTCTGGCCAGGCGACGCCGTCCGATCATCCGAAGGCCACGGTTTGGCCAGCCTGCGGTGCATAGAGTTGTTCCGATCCTGGGGCCTCGACGAACGGGTCAAGGCCGGCGGGAACGACGTGGACTGGCGAATGTTGGTCGCGCAAACCCTGGCCACGGCCGCGACGGGCCGGCTCGTCGACGTCGGTTTGCCGTCGATCGAGCAGAGTGCGCAGATCAGCCCGACCCGGCCGTGGGCGGTCCCGCAGGATCACCTCGAGGACATCCTGCTCGAAGATCTTCGTCGATCGGGCGTGCGGATGGAGATCGGCCAGGTGGTCGAGGACGTCCGGCCCACGCCCGATGCGATCCGGCTGACGGTGCGCCACATCCGCAGTGGTCGCGCCCGGACCGTCGTCGGACGCTACGTGATCGCCGCCGACGGCGCCTACAGCGCGATCCGCGACGCGGTCGGCATCCCCGCCCCGGCGAGCACGGTCCAGGAACTCTCGACCATAGCCGTCGTGCACGCACCGATCTGGAACGTGCTGGGTCGGAACCGGTTCGGTATTTTCAGCACCGAGAGTCCGGTGGCTGGAACCTTTCTGCCCGCGGGACCGGACGATCGCTGGCTGGTCGGCTTCGACGACCCGACTCAGGACCCGCAACCGCTCACCGAGTTGGTGCGAGGCGTCGGGGTGCCCGACCTGCCGGTCCGGGTGGGTAGTGTCCGGCAGTTCTCGTTCATCGCCGCTCTCGCCGACCGGTTCCGGTCGGGCAATGTGCTCCTCGTCGGTGACGCCGCGCACCGGGTGACGCCGCGGGGCGGGACGGGCATGAACATGGCGATCGCCGGGGCGGCGAATCTGGTCTGGAAGCTGAGCTGGGTGGTGCGGGAGTGGGCCCCGATCGCGCTGCTGGACAGCTACCAAGCGGAGCGTCGCCCACCGGCCCAGCACAACATCGCCCGCTCGCTCGACCCGGCGGGCAGCCGCCGAAGCTCGGCCGACGAGGTGGCCGTCGATCTCGCCGGCCGGATCCCGCACCGGTGGGTGCGGACCGGCCCCGATCGGGTGTCCACGCTGGACCTGATCGGCGCCGGGTTGACCAGGCTGGTTTCCGTCGACGATCGGGAGGTCGGTGCGGGCATCTCCGGCGGACCACCGGTGACGCGACGGCGCCTGGATCCGAGCACAGCCGCGGCGGTCGGGGCCGACCGGCCGGGCGGACTGCTGGTGCGCCCGGACGGCATTGCGCTGGACGACGAAATGGGCGAGCTGCTGAGGGGATGTGTCAGGGGATCGGCGGCTTGACCGGGGCGCGCAGCCAGGTCTGGAAGAAGGCGGAAAGGTCCTTGCCGGATGCCTTCTCGAAAACCCGCTGGAAGTCGTCGGTCGACGCGTCGCCGTTGCGGTACCGCTGCAACCACATCCGGGTCCCCGTTTGGAAGGCGGCGTCGCCGATCTCCTGACGGAGGGCGTAGAGGGTTGCCGCGCCGCGATCGTAGACGGCGTCAATGAAAAGGCCCAGCGGTTGCGGGTCCGCGACCACGACGGTCCAGAACTCGTCGTCGGCGGGGATGGCCATCACGGCATCAAAGCTCTGCTGAGCGCTCAGCCCGCCATCGTGTTCGGTCCACAGCCAGGTCGCGTAGGTGGCCCAGCCCTCGTTCAGCCAGATGTCCGCCCACCGGTGCGGGCTCACCGAGTTGCCGAACCACTGGTGGGCCAGCTCGTGGGCGACCGTGCCCTGGCGGGCCACCCGCGAGTAGACCGGCCGGGTCTGGGTCTCCAGGGCGTAGCCGACCGTGTCGTCGTCGACGATCGCGCCGAATGAGTTGAACGGATAGCGACCGAACTGCGCGGAGAAGAAGTCCAGTATGTCCGCCTGCCGGGCCAGGCTGGCGTCGGTGGTCGCCCGGTTCGCCGGCGTCAGACCGTCGTCGACGGCATTGACGATCGGCAGCCCACCCATCGTGCGCGATTTCGTCAGGACGTAGTCGCCGACCGATGCGGTCGCCAGATAGCTGGCCTGCGGATCCGGGGCGTTCCAGTACCAGGTCGTCCAGCCGTCCCGGGTCTTCGGTGGACGGTTCTGCAGGCCGTTGGCCACGGCCGTCTTGCCCTTGGGCACGGTGATCTCGAACGAGTACGTGGCCTTGTCCGTCGGGTGGTCGCTCACCGGGTACCAGGTCATGTTGCCTTCGGGCTCGCCGACCACCATCGCACCGTCCCGAGTGGTGACCCAGCCGTACAGGGCGCCCTCGATATCGGTGGGCCTGGCAGTCGCGCCGGAGTACTCGACGACGACCGTGGCCCGCTGACCCTTGCGCAGTCCCTTGTCCAGGTGGACGGTCAATTCCCAGATCCGGGCAGCATCGTCCTGTACCTGCCAATACGCCGCGCCGCGGACCGCAGCGCCCGCGCCGGGGGGCGGGATCTGCCTGGCGCGGTGCCCGTTCACCGTCAGCGCGTGGACATCCATCCCGCGCAGGTCGAGGTTGAACTGTTCGAGATTCTGGGTAGCGGTCAGCTGGATGGTGGCCGCGCCGTCCAGGCGACCGATGAGCGGGGCCGGGGCCGGTGCCGGCGGTTCGTACCTCAGGTCGAGGTCGTAGTGTTCGACGTCGAATCCGCCGTTGCCGGAGTACGGGAAATATGGGTCACCCGCACCCGGGGCCCCGGCGGTGAATGGCGGTCCCCCCCGACCGCCGTCCCCCCGGTCGCCGGCGACGGCCGTTCCGGTGAAGACGAGTGAGAGCCCAACCGCCAGGGCCGAGCCTCGCAACCAACGGGAACGACGAGCGATCATCGCGGCCTCCTGTGAGAGGCCTGAGAGAATACCCCCGACCGCGACGCTTGGCGCGGTTTTGGATCCGACGCCGGGCCGCCGATCAGGGGGCGGACGTCGTCGACATCAGCCGGGAAGTCGGCGGCCACATCGCGATGTCTTCTATCGTCGGGCGGCAGGGAAGCATGTCGGCAGGACATCCGATGACGGTGGGCCCCGTGGGGATCGAACCCACAACCCGCGGATTAAAAGTCCGCTGCTCTGCCAATTGAGCTAGAGGCCCGCGCGATGAGCGTCCGGGTGGGGCCCGGTCGCGACGCGAGCTTACCGGCTCGGTTGGATGTTCTCGGACACCACAGCGAGGGGAACAGACGATGGCGATCGAGGACGACGACCGCGAGGTCCAGGACACGACGCTGATGCGGGGGAGCGACACCCATGCCTGGTCGGCGGTGGACCGGCCGGGAACCGACCCGTCCGACCCGCGCCCCCAGGGGCCGGACACCGGCGGTTTCGCCGACGTGCCGTATGGCACCGGCCCGCAGTACACCTCGGGCCAACCGTCGGGGCAGCCGGAGCAGATGCGCGAGATCGGGCCGGCCTACGCTCCGCTGCCCGGCGGCGGCCGCCCCGCCATTCCCGAGCCGGTGGACCGGACACCGCCGCCACCGCCGGGACCGGTGCTGGAGGCCGTCGGTCTCGGTCTGCTCGGCAAGGCCGGATGGGTGTTCCAGAACATCGACCTGTCCCTGCGGCCCACCTCGGTCGCCGCGATCGTCGGGCCGTCCGGCACCGGCCGGTCCAGCCTGCTGCTCGCGCTGGCGGGCCGGTTGCGGCCGACCGCCGGATCCCTGTCCGTCGCCGGTCATTCCTATCGGGACAAGCCGTCGTCGGTCCGGCAGCTGACGGCGATCGCCCGGGTCGGCTCGGTCGCCTACCCCGAGCCGGTGCTGACGGTCCGCGAGTACGTCGCCGCCCGTTGCCTGCTGGAGGACGTCGGCCTGCCCGAGGGACGCACCCGGTTCGCCGCCGCCTGCGATGCGCTCCAGCTCCAGCTGAACCCGTCCGTCCGGGTCGGCACCCTGTTCGGCGATCAGGCGACGCTGTTCGCGGTGGCCGTGGCCTGTGTGCGGGTCAGCGCGGTGATCATGCTCGACGACGTCGACCGGGGGGTGTCCGGCGCGACCCAGCAACTGATCCTGGACGCGCTGATCCGGCTGGCCATGACCGGCCCGACGATCATCGTCACCACGACCGACCGGATCCCGGTGATGGAGGCCGATGTCGTGCTGGACCTGACCCCGTCCGAGGGGGCGGCGATGTGGCAGTTCGACCGCAACGCGCCCCTGCCGGCACCGCTGCCGGGCCCGGTGATCGGGGCGCTCGGACCCGGCGCGTCGGCAGCGGCCGAGGGGTCGGATCAGCCGCCGGCCGATGACGCGCCGACCACGGTATTGCCCCCGCAGCCGGACTACTCGGTGCCGCCGTCGGACGAATCCGATCCACCGACCCCGCCCTCCGACGAGTCGGGACAGGACCGCTCATGATCAAGACAGTCAAGCTCGCCGGCTACGAGTTCCGCCGGTTCAAGGGCCCCTGGCCGGTGATCGGGCTGCTGTTCGTGCTGCTCATCCCCACCGTGTACGCCGGCTTGTACCTCTGGTCGAACTGGGATCCGTACGGCAAGCGGGACCAGGTACCGGTCGCGGTGGTCAACCTCGACCAGCCCACCCAGGTGGAGAACACGACGATCAGCGCCGGCGATCGGCTGGTCAGCGAACTGAGTGCCGACCCGATCTTCGGCTGGCAGTTCGTCGAGCAGGACCAGGCCGAGCAGGGGCTGGCCGACGGCACCTATTACATGATCGTGGAGATCCCGCCCGACTTCTCCGCGAACCTGGTCAGTGGGTCGGGGGCGACCCCGGAACGGGCCAACGTCAACCTTCGGCTCAACGACGCGAACGGATTCCTGACCGAGCCGCTGGTGGCATCGGCGCAACCGCAGTTGCAGGCGGCGGTCGATCGTGCGGCGATCGGGGTCTACCTGGAGTCGGTGTTCGCGAATCTGGACACCATCCGGGACGGTGTCCGGGCCGCGGCCGACTCGGCGGCCAAGCTCGCCACCGACACCGCCACCGCGCTGACCAGCGCCACCGACATCGCGAACGCGGTCACCACCGCCAAGCAGAGCTCGACCACGGTCGTCGGCGACCTGGCGACGGCCAAATCGTCCTCGTCGGCCCTCGTCACCTCCGCCGGCGACGCCAAGGCCGGCTCGGCCTCGGTGGTCACCGCCCTGGGCGCCGCGTCGACAAATGCGTCGACGCTCTCGTCGGCCGCGGACAGCGCGGCCTCGAGCGCGAGCTCGTTGGCCGGCAGTGTGGGGCCATCGATCAGCGAGATCAACGGCGCCGCCCCGGCTCTCGGGCAGTCGGCGGCCAACGTCGAGGCGGCCACGGCGGACACGTCGGATCTGGCTGCCCAGCAGACCCAGGATGTCGCGGCGGTGAACACGGTGATCGCGAACCTGAAGTCGCAGAACCCGAACGTGGACTGGAGCCAGCTGGATACGGCGATGTCCAATCTCGGTACCAACACTGGCCTGCTCAATCAGGCGGCATCCCAGGCCGCCGCACAGGCCGTCGCGGTCAACTCGTCGGCCGATACCGTGACCAGCGCGGCGTCCGGCCTGTCCGGCGCCGGCAGCGAGCTGACCAGCCTGGCCACCGACACCGGCACCGTGTCGTCCGGCATGTCGAGCCTGCTCGACAGCGTGTCCACCGCGTCCAGCAGCGCATCCGGCGTGGACAGCGACGTCAACGGCATGGCCGCCCAGGCGACCGACCTGGACAGCTCGATCGGGAACACCCAGTTGGCCGCGCAAACCACCGACGACAGCCTGACCACCGCGGAGACCAACTCATCCACGCTGGTGACCACCCTGACCGACGTCAACGGTGCGGCCACCGCGTTGGCCGACGGCCTGACGGCCAGTGCGGACCGGATCCCCACCCTGGCCCCTGGCGAGCAGGCCGGCACCGAACAGGTGCTCTCGTCGCCGGCCGATCTGACCGTGCTCATCGACAACCCGGCGGTCGTGTACGGACGCGGCATGGCGCCCATCGCCTTCGGCACCGCGATCTGGGTGTTCGCCCTGGCCGCGTTCCTGCTGCTGCGCCCGATCGCCTCCGGCGCGCTGCTCGCGCGGGCCTCGTCGCTGCGGATCGGGATCGCCGGCTGGCTGCCGCCGCTGGCGATCGGGGTCGTCGGGTCGCTGCTGCTGTTCGGAATCGTCTGGCTGGGCCTGCAGCTCAACCCGGTCAACGCCGGCGCCGCAGTCGGCGTGATCGCGCTGGGGGTCGCCTGCTTCACCGCCATCACCCACCTGCTGCGCACCTGGTTGGGGTCGGTGGGCACGGCCATCGCGCTGGTCCTGCTGATGGTGCAGTTCACCGCGTCCGGCGGGCTCTACCCGATGCCCACCACTCCCGCGCCGTTCCAGCTGATCGAGAACGGGCTGCCCATGACGTATCTCGTCGACGCGCTGCGCATCGCCTTCACCGGCGGCTTGTACAACCGCCTGTGGATCGACGTCGGCGTGCTCGCCGGGTTCACCGTCGTCGCCGTCGCGCTCACGGTGCTGGTCGTCCACCGCAAGCGCACGTTCCGACTGGCCGACCTGCAGCCGATGCTGAACTGATTCCACCCGCGTTCCGTCCGGCGTGCGGTGGGCACGGTCCCGGGTGCACGGGCGACCGGTGCATCGGGAAAGGTTGTCCGGGTGACGGACGATCAGATTCCCGCATCCGCTCCCGAATCGATTCAGCCCCGACCGGACGGGGACCCGCCGACGGAGGCGATCCCGGCCCCGGTCACCCCGACACCCGCGGTGGTGGCGGCCGGCCTGGGCCGGCAGGGTGAGGCCGGCTGGATCTTCCGGGACGTCGACGTCACGGTGCTGCCCGGTGCGCTGGCCGCGATCGTCGGACGCGCCGGGTCCGGGCGGTCCAGCCTGCTGCTGGCCCTGGCCGGCCGGATGCAGCCCACCGCAGGGACGCTGACGGTCCTCGGACACGACCTGGCCGAAGATTCGGCCGGGGTACGCGATCTGACCAGCGTGGCCCGTGCCGCCGGGGTGATCGGCCCCGAACCGGCCCTGACCGTGCGCGAGTCGATCGACGAGCGCTGCCTGATCGACGACGTCGCCGCGGTGGAGGGGCACACCCGGTTCCAGGACGCCTGCCGGCTGTTGCAGTTCGACCCGGATCCGACGGCGCTGGTCGAGTCGGTGGTGGGGGAGCAGGCGACGCTGCTGGCGGTCGCTCTCGCGTACGTCCGGACCAGCGCGGCGATCGTGCTGGACGATCTGGACCGGGACATCCCGTTGTCCGTCCGACCGCTCCTGGTGCAGGCGCTGCGCCGGCTCGCCGCGTCCGGCCCCGCGATCATCGTCACCGCCACCGAGCGGTCCACGGTCAGTGGGGCGGACCCGATCGTCGAACTCGAACTCCCGGCCGGCCGCGGGCAATGGTCGTTCGATCCCGCATCTTCGACCGAGGGGTCCGCCCGATGATCAAGACAGTCAAACTAGCCGGCTACGAACTGCGCCGCTTCAAGGGGCCGTTGCCGATCATCGCGCTGCTGTTCCTGCTGCTGATCCCGTCGCTGTACGGCGCGTTGTACCTGTGGTCGAACTGGGACCCGTACGGCAAGCTCGACCAGGTTCCGGTCGCCGTGGTGAACGAGGACGTGCCGGCCACCGGACCCGACGGGCAGACCGTCGACGCGGGTAACCGCCTGGTCGCCGAACTCCAGGACGACCCGATCTTCGACTGGCAGTTCGTCGACGCCACCACGGCGGCGGAGGGTCTCGCGGACGGCAGCTACTACCTGACCATCACCATCCCGCCCGACTTCTCGGCGAACCTGGTCAGCGGCGCCACCGACGATCCCGAGCGGGCGATCGTGATCATGAACCGGGACGACGTCAACGGCTACGTCATCGGGCTGATGACCTCCACCGTGCAGCAACGGCTCGAGGCGGCGATCAACCGGGCGGCGATCAGCGCCTACTTCGATGCCGTCTTCACCAACCTGGACACGCTCAAGCAGAACGTCACCGACGCCGCCAACGGCGCCACCCAACTCGCCGCCGGTGCCGACTCCGCGCTGTCCGGCGCCACCGAACTCTCCGGCGGCATCACAGCGCTCAAGGACGGGTCGACCCAACTCGTCAGCGGGCTGGGTGACGCGAAGAACGGATCGGCGCAACTGGTCACCGGGTTGGGCACGGCCAGGGACGGGTCGGGCAAGCTGGTCACCGGGCTGACCCAGCTGCAGCAGGGGTCCGCGCAGCTGGCCCCCGGCGCGCAGCAGGTCGCCGACGGCAACGCCGAACTGGCCAACACGGTCGTGCCGGTGCTGGACAAGGTGAACGCGGCCATCCCGTCGCTGCAGCAGGCCAACACCGACGCGAAGGCCAGGGTCGACGCGTTCGCCACCGGGGTCACCACCCAGCAGGCGCAGATCCAGGCAGCGGTGAACGCCATCCCGGACGGCACACCCGGCAAGACCGAGTTGCAGACCGCCGTCACCGACGCCGGGACGGCATTGAACGGCGCCGCAACCGACGCGCAACAGGCCGCCGCGAACATCAACACCGCCGTCACCCAACTCAACCAGAGCGCGTCCGCCGACCTCACCCAGGCCGGCACCGACCTGACCAATCTGGCCACCGGGTCCGCCCAGGTCGCCGCGGGGGCGGCGCAGCTGAACACCGGTATCGGCGCCGCGCTGACCGGGGCGACCGACCTGGATACCGGGATCGGGCAGCTGCAGGCCGGGGCGACACAGCTGGACGGCGGGATCGGGCAGCTGCAGACCGGCGCCCAGCAACTGGACGATGGCCTGGGTACCGCGCAGACCGGCTCGGCGGACCTGGTCACCGGCCTGACCCAGCTCGACCAGGGGGCCAACCAACTGGCGACCGAACTGACCGCGGGGGCGGCGAAGATCCCGGTCTTCGCCCAGGATCAGCGGGACAACGCCGAGCAGGTGCTGTCGTCCCCGGCCGACGTGCAGGTGAATGTGGCCAACCCGGCGAACTTCTACGGTCGCGGCCTCGCCCCGTTCTTCTTCGCCATCGCCATCTGGGTGTTCGGCATCTCGGTCTTCCTGGTGATGCGGCCGATCTCCACCCGGGCGCTGGCCGGCCGGGCCTCGTCGCCGCGGGTCGCGATCGCCGGGTGGCTGCCGGTGGTCGGCATGGCCGCCGTCGGATCGATGCTGCTCCTGCTGATCGCCTTGGTCGGGCTCGACCTGGACCCGGTCAACGTGGCCGGCTCGATCGGCGTCGTGCTGCTGGCCGCGGCCTGCTTCACCGCGATCGCGCACCTGCTGCGGACCTGGCTGGGCGTGGTCGGGTCGGCGATCACCCTGGTGCTGCTGATGGTGCAGCTGACCAGCGCGGGCGGCCTGTATCCGGTGGAGACGCTGCCCGCGCCGTTCCGGGCCATTCATGCGTTCATCCCGATGACGTATCTGATCGACGCGCTGCGGATCACCTTCACCGGTGGCCCCACCGACCACCTGTGGCGGGACATCGCGGTGCTGGCCGGATTCACCGTGGTCGCGGTCGGGGTGTGCGTCTGGGTGGTGCACCGGCGGCGGTTGTTCCGCCCGCGCGACCTGCACCCGCTGCTGGGATAGCTCTATGGCTGGTGCCCGGCTGAACCGTTCGTTCGAACGAGCAGGTGAGTCGGCGGCCCGTCTCCGTTGACGGAACGGACCCCGGTGCCGCCCGGCGCCGGCGGCAGGTTCAACAATTCAACGGCTCGCCGCCCGGCGGCGTGCCCCAGACTCCGATAGGCCTCGAACTGTTCATCGGTGAAGAACTGCTGACTGGTCGAGTGGTTGGGAAACTTCCCCTCCCGGCTCTTGAACGCGTGCAGGTCCCAGGTCGCGTTCCGCGGAAGGGTTGCCTTGGCGTAGATCAGCCGCCCTTCCTGGCCGTCCGGGTAGACGACCGACCCCAGCACCGCCGAGTCGTCGCTGCCGGAATCGTCCACCGACATGGTCGGCCGTGGATCCAACCGAACGTCCACCCCGAGTTCGCTTCGGGCCAGTGCCATTGCCCGACCGATGTCCTGGCCCCCCATGACCTGGTCGGCACTCGCATCGAAGCAGAGCAGGTGCGTACAACGCCTGCGCAACAGCTCGACCATCCCGAGGTTCTCCCAGTGACCGCCGTCAGTCAGGTAGATGAACCGCTTCTTCAGGCTCAGTGCGCCGACCGCCTCCCGGAGCACGTACAACGCGCCGGGCTCGCGCCAACCGTCGCGGATCAGCGCGGCAAACCGACCGATCGCGTTGGCCGGTTCCTTCGGCGTCTCCTGCCAACTCTCGTGCTTCGGGTTGCGAACCCAGACCCCGAGGCGGATGTCCGTCAGCGCCATCAGGAATCGCAACGGAGGGTAGGTGAAGCGCCCCATCAACGGGGACAGAGCGGCGCCGGAAACGGCCATGATCGAAGGCAGGGTCAGTGACGTTCCTTTGGGGCGATCACCCGATTCGAACCGACTTGTCGGGTGGTACTGAAATCGGGGGCCACCGGACTCGTCGTGTTCGAAGGTGAAGGACTCGGCGAAGCGCCCGACCGGCACTTCGCCCGAGGTCACATTCGCCGCGCAGCAGACGATCAGCTTCGGCATCGCCAGGCCCTTCTCGGAGATGTTCCGACCGACGTCCGAGAATTTCAGCCGCGTGGTGAAGTTCAACGGCTGGGCGGCGGTACCATCGCCGTTCCGGACTCGCTTCAGCGCGAATGCATTGCACAATCGTTCCCGGTAGAACAGGTGCAGCGAATACCGCCGGTTGTGCACGAAGACCGCCATCGTGAGCATGACCAGGATCGCGATGCCGACCGAGATGATGTCGGTCCACCCGGAGAATCCGTGGCTCGTCGAATAGTCCAACGACGACAGGAACGGCACCAGGAGGAGCCCGGCAGCCGAGAACGCGGACAGCGCGAGCATCAGCCGGCGGGCCCTGAGGCGTCGACTCAACGTCACCGAGACGGCGGCCAGCACGAGGGCGAACAGCAGCCAGACTCCGGCGATGAACAGTCGGCCGCGCCTGGTCTGGAACGAATCGGTTCCGTCGCTGAACATCCAGGCCAGCGCCTGCCCGGAGATCTCGGCATAGCCCTTGGCCAGCGCGGGCAGGATCAGCATCGCGGCGGCGATGCCGGCCAGCAACACCAACCAGGTCGCGACCCGTTCGGCGATGCCCTTGCCGAACTCGGTGACGCCGAACTGCGCGTCGCGGAATCGACGGAAGGCCACCAGCATCACCGCGACGACGAGCAGGGCCGCGATCAGGGCGATGAGGCAGACGACGACCTTGGACGCCGGCAGATCGATTCCGTCGAGGTGGATGTCCGACAGCTTCATGCCGTTGGCGACGACCAGCCAGCCGAGGAGTCGGCCGGCAACGAACGATCCAAGGAGGAAGGGGATGTAGTTGAGGCCGAATCCGTAGATGACACTCAGCACCAGCCAGACCCGGCCCTGGAACCCAGGCGCCAGGTAATTCGTGTCCATCCGAAGATGCCGTTCCTCCGGGGAGCCGTGCGACCACAGTGGGTCCTGCCCGACCGCGTCCTTGTCGGTGTGGGCCTGCGAAATCTGCAGGGCACCGGCCACGTAGCTCCCTCCGGACACCGCGGCCAGGAACTCGGATTTCTCCAGCACCTTCTGCTCCTGCAATGCCTGCAGCGCACCCAGGTTGAACGCCGCCGAACGGATGCCGCCACCGGACAGCGCGATCCCGATCCGTCGCTTTTCGGTGCGCCCGCACCCCGGCCGATACTCGAATTCATTGCCATGGGCGCGGTGCGGGGCCCGCGATTTCAGTGCCATTCATGCCGCCTGGGATGCGATGCGATAGATCTGGTCCCGGTAGTCGTGATCCGCGGGGTCCGTCCCGAACGGGTACGTCGGCAACTGATGGGCCTGCCGCTGCCGATCGATCGACTGTTCGAAGAGGTAGCGGGTGAACAGTGGGTGGAAGCACAGTTCGTCCTGGTCCTCGAGCGCGTTCAACGACGATTCGAAGGTGTACTGGAACTTGGCCTTGTTGTATTTGGCGGTCTGTCCGACCTTGACCCCGAGCACGCCCATCGCGATGAGCATCTCCATGAAATCGTCGAAATCCCCGGGCAGCACCTTCTTGATTCCTTCCCGGTTGAACACCTTGCGTAGTTCCCGGGCCGGGAATGATATCGCCAGCCGGTTCACCAGACGTCTGAGCACGGCAGGCGCCTCGGGGAAGCTGGCCCGGTGCGCCGCGAAGATGCCCTCGATCACGATCCGCTCGCCGGACCGGGTGCCGACCCGTATCGCGTCGGGGGTGATCGCCCACGGTGTCGAACCGGGCACGGCTGCGGTGAACACGCTGTTCAGGATTTCGATGAGGTGCCGCGGTAGGAGCTGGGTGTGCCGCAGGAGGTAGGCGACCGGATCCTCCAGGATGCCCAGTCCGCCCTGGATCGTGCCGGGCAGGGAGGCTCGCAACAGTGCGATGCCGGAACCGTCGTCCTGGCACCGCCGGCGCAATTCATCGAGTTCCGCCGGGTGGTGGATCTCCATGAAGAGCTGGTACCGGCTGCCGACCAGATGCAGGAGTTCGCGCGCCGACCAGTACAGGGTTAGGTAATTGCCGCCGAAATCCTTCTCCGGATTGGCCGAAACCAGGTGCAACCGGTCCCAGAGCTCTGAGGGCAGGCACAACTGGGTGGTGAACGGGTGCGCCGCCGACCTTTCGTTCACGATCACACCGACCGCGTGGAACAGTCCGGCCAGCACGGTGTCCAGCTGGGGAAGCTGTGCGTGTAGATCCTCCAGATTGTCCATCACGATGACCATCTGCGACTCGCGCCTGGACAGCAGCGTGCACAGCGCCTTCCTGACCTCTGCAAACGCGATCCCACCCCGGGACATGCCGTCGATGACCTCGGTCAGACCGTGGATGCTCCGGTCGTCGATCCGGCGCTCCAGCTCGGCGAGGTAACGCTGGGAGACGGTCGTGGCATCGGCCCCCCAGTCCGGTGTCGCGGAAAGGTAATCCCACAATGTTTGCAGTTCATGCGGCGGGTCGTCGCCGGACATGGTGTCAACCGCGTAGTACAGCGCCACGTGCTCGAAGAGTGCCAGCCAGACGTCCGCCACCTGGGGCACGAACAGCGGTCCCCGCGCGGTCGTGTAATGCCGCAAGGCTGCCGCCATTTCGGAGTAGACCGTCGCCGTCTCGAGCACGACCTGCGGACGCCCTCCACTCGAGGCCGAACTACGCAGGAAGGCAGTCTTTCCTGCCCCCTTGCGGCCGACGATGTACGCCGGTCTCGACCGTCCGACGGCCTGGGCGTAGATGAGGTTCGACCGGTCGAAAAGGATGTCGGTACCCCGCAGATCCGCATGGAACAGGCTTTCCGAGGCCCTCGGCCCGAACGGCTCCGTTGGCGTCAAGATCCTTCCTACGGTGTCGATCATCGCCGCCGCCGAATCGGTCGCGCTCTTCTTCTGGAGCATTTCTCCCCTGTCCGCGCCCGGCGGCGCCTCGATGCCGGTAGGTTGCACAGAGTCGAGTCGATGTCGCGGGCCGCAGATACAATCCGGCAGTACCGATCGAATGAATGTGTCATCGCCGGACGGCGGTGAAGATCATTCTTACGGCGTTTCCGATGGCTGGTCCTTGAAGATGCGGGTCAGCCGCGGGGCGATCCGGCTGACTGTGAAGACGATGGCCAACGTGGTCAGACCGGTCGCGGCCAGGACCAGCCAGGGCCACAGGTCCGCTCCATCGATGGTGATGTTGACGACACTGAAACTCGTTGGTACGCAGCACATCGGTGCATCCGGCGCGGTCGCGACCATGGTGATCAGGTAGGTGCCCAGGCCGACGAACAATGCCGAGAAGCCACCTCGCCAGAGACCCTTCGCGATGACGACCAGGCTCAATCCCTCCGCCGTCGCCGCCCAGATCAGCAGCGCCGCCAGGGTGACGAAGGCGAATGACGTGGACAAGGGCAACAGGGTCAGGAAATTCGGCGCGCCGACGGCGACGCAGATGCCCGTCACGAAGATTGCGGTCAGGTGAATGCTCCAGGGAATGCCACCCGTCGGCCGCCCGCGGCCGCGTCCCTCGTGGCTCTGGCCCTTGAGTTGGAGGTACAGATCCTTGCCGTAGCCATTGAGTCGGGCGGATCCGTCGCGGCCAGCAGGCTCCACCAGGAAGTCGTACCCTACGCCGCGCCTGACCAGTTCACCCCGCAGCGCTGGTTCGCCGATCCCCCGCTCGACGCGGGACATCAGGAACTGGTCCTTGGCCAGGTCCGCCATGATCCTGCGCTTGAACCGGCGTGGCCCGACCACCGGGATCACAACGCACAGCGCGACCGAGAAAAGGAGACCGTTGAGGACGAGCAAGACGGTCTCCGGTCGGTTCGGATCGAACAGCCATGCGGCGGCGGCCGCGGCCAGCAAACCGTAGATGAACCCGTAAACGACTGCCCAGTTCGCGGCGATGGCGGCCGGATGGCTCAGTTGCTGGCCGTCGGACAGGACGGCGTCACCCACCGCGAGGAACCGGCGGCGGGCGCCCCATCGGGGGCGGTGTCCGCTCTGGCTCCCGGTTTGCTCCTCGATGGACTGCCAGATGCGCAGTGACATGCCGCTCTGCCGGGCACACACCGCGCCCACTGCCGTCAGGATGCCGGTCAGCACCAGCAGGAGCAACCAGGTTCCGTCGGGAAGGTCGATGTGTGCCTTCCCGACGACCCACCAATGCACGAGTAACCCGGCACAGGCAAGGCCGAGAATCCAGGCGGCGGTGCGCATGACAATTCGGGACAGCGTGATCAGCCGGTACTTGATGGGGAATCCGTAGGTACCACCCTGCTCGGCCGAGAACAGCCGCTGGGTTGCGTACGGTCCGATCTCGCGGGTCAGCGTGTGCCGGGTGTAGCGGGTCAGCCCGGCATCGATGGCGGCGTTCGGCGTCCTCAAGGGATTGGGAATGCTGCCGAGCAGGATGAGGGCGGCGACCACGAGGGCGGTCACGACGACGGCGGTGATGCCACGAACCGCAGCGTCCCCTGGGGCCTGCGCCGATCGGTCCCTGAACCCGACGGCCAGGACGACGGTCGGCACGATCAGGCCGAGCATCGCCACACCGTGCAGGACGGTGCCGCTGCGCAATGCGGCGAAACCGAGTGCGGCGAACAGGCAACCGACCCCCAGGGCGGCACCTCCGCTGGCTGCCCAGGACGGCAGGACGCTGAAGATGCTGAGCACGAGCAGGATCGCGCCGGCGGAGAGCGCGGTCAGGGAGAGATATTTGGCCGTCGGCGATCCCTTGCTCAGACCGACCAGCACCCAGTACGGGATGAGGGTGGCCCCACGCACGGCCTTCGTCGCCGCCTTTCCGACGCCGAGACCGGACCGATCGGAATCGAGCATGGTGACCGCGACGCCGACCGCGGTCGCCGCGGTGCGGATCATCTGATCGCTCGTTCCTTCGTCCCGAAGCGGCTCCCGCCCGACTCCGGAGTGGGCGAACGCGTCCAGGGCTCGACCGTTCCGGCCCACCCAGCCGCTCTCCCGCGGCTTGTGGTCCTGGACCGCGCGGATCTCGTCTTCCCTTCGGGCGAGAAAGACCTGACCGAGCGAGCGGGAGTTCGAGCCTTCGGCGCCGTCCGCGCGGATCGCCGCTGCCAGGATGGGCAACTCCTCGGCGATGATGTCGAGGTGGATCGCGTGGGCGGCCAGGCTGGACAGCTTGTCCAGCGCAACGGGCTGGTCGCTGAGTTCTTGCTGCCCGGTGGTGAACAACTCGGTCATCTCGGTGACCGCCTCCTCGGCGAGCCCGGTGACTCGCTGCACCTGCGGGTCGTCCCCATTGCGCTTGAGTTCGTCGCCGTACAACTTCTCCACGATCGCCTCGACCATGACGCGGGCCGGGATCCTGGCCTCGGCCTGGGTTCCTCGCGTGAGCCCGGCGACCTCGGCGACCCGGCGCATCCGATCGGGCGCCAGGACAGCCCGGCTCAGCAGCGTCGCCGCGTCCAGCCGACCCCAGATCCAGTCGTTCATCCGCCACGACCGCTTCAGAAACCCGCCGAACCGGCTCAGTGCCGCTCCGGCGAGCTTGTCGTCGGCGGACACCATCCCTTCGGTAAACCAGTTCTCGACCTGCGCACTCAGCTGGATCAGGTCGATTTCGGAATCCACGCCGGAGATCGCACGGTCGTCGGAGATCGTCCAGGCGGACACCTCGAGCGCCATGATGCGCGCGAGGAGAATCAACCCGGACCGGTTGGATCTGAACAACCTGGACCGGGACCGAATTCGATCGGGTCGACTGTCCGTGGGGTCGACGGCGGACTCGAGGGCATGCGCGGCCGCGTCGAACCTCCCGGACTCCACCGGGTCCTCCTCGGACGCGATCAGCTTGCCCAGCCCGTCGAACCCGGGCAGTCCTCCGATCGTCCCCTCGATGGCATCGCGGGCGGACGCCAGCGCCATGATCGACTGCCACACGAGATAGGCGACGGCGTCGCCGGCCCAGCGCTGCGGCACGCCGTCGACCCAGCGGGCTGAGTCCTCGGGCAAGTGCAGCAGCCGCGCAAATCTCTTCGCTGAGTCGCTCAGATCGGCGAACGGCGCATTGGCGGCGGCGAGCAGCAACTGCTCGCGATCGGCCGACGGGACCGTGGAGCCTCGCATCGCCAGGGAGTATGCGATGAGGCGCAACAGCCAGTATTCGGTGTTGGGTGGGGTGGTCGCCCAGTGCGGTTCCTCCCACATCCGATCGGTCAACTGCCGGACGGCATGAAGTGCCGCCCGGATCCGCGACATCGACGTCTGAGCCGAGGTCAGGGCAGCGGCGTGGTCCCTGTCGGCCACGCCCTGGCATCGCCTGATGATGTCGGCGATGCCGTCCGCGATGCCCGTGGCGGTGGCGTAACCCCAAGCCCAGCCCTGCAATGGACACAACTCGTCGGTCTGATTCGACTCCGGGCCGCCGAGCGGGTTCATCAGCACGTCCCAGTTCGGCGGTGGGCCGGACGGGAGGTAGGGCAGATCGGCCCTGTTCCGGTTGCTGGATCCGCCAACCAGCCATTCCTGGTGTGCGCGACGTATCGCCTGCCGCTTGCGTTGATCCGACCAGCCCTCGTATCTGTGTGCGGCGGGAGCCAAATCCCTCGCCGCGCGTCGGATCGAAACCGCTCGGTACTGCTCCCACAGTGCCGGCGAGGCGTTGAGCGCATAGATGTCGTCGACGGTCCCGATCGATCCGAGAATGTCCCACCGGCCACCCCGGCCGCTGGACGAACTCAGATTGTGACCCTCGATCTGTTCCACGAAGCTCCGGCTACCCTGGCTGGCCAGGGCGCCGAGCAATCCGGAGACCTCGCTGATCAGGCTCGGGGGTTCGGCGTCCTGATCGGGCTGCTGGACCGGGCCGGTAGCGGCGTGGGGGTGGATCAAGAGCATGATCCGCCGGATCGGTCCCTCGGTGCTCATCCCCGCGATGGCCGCCAAGGCAGCGCGCGTCGGCGTATTGGCCAGGACGCCGCCGTCGACGGCGAAGCGGGACTGATCGTCGCCGAGGCCGTCGACGACCCAGCTGGCGAACCGCGCCATGTCGGGGCGTAACGGATCCGGCGCTTCCGGCGCCTGTCCGTTCAGCCTGATCGGCACGAACGAGGGTTCGAACGCGAAGGGAAAGCCGGCGCTGCAGCGAGCGGCGAACGCTATTGCGGATGCCGTCGAGGCGAGGCCGGCCATGGAAAACGGGTTCTCCTGCTCATCCGGCTTGATCGAGCGATCATCGAAGTCCGCGGGCGGTGCGACCTGCCGACCGGACCGGGTATTGTCGACGAACCGGCGCGCATAGCGTTCCCACTGCGTCGTCCCGCGGAATCGGAAATGCGCCTCGTGCACCTCCTGCCACACGGATTGCCCCAGCGCGTCGGTCGTCACCTTCGCAGCCGGGTTGAGGATCGTGGTCGTGATCGTCAGGTCCATGGGCCGGTCCGGTTCAGTGGCCTTCGCCGTCAGCGCGCGCATGGCCCGATTCAGTTCCGGCAGGAAGTAGTCGTCACCCTTGAGCATCGATGTGGGATTGCCCTGAAAGGGCTGACGCAGCAAGGCTTCCAGCCGACCCTGCTCCTCCCACAACCGCCGCATGATTCTCAGGTCGGCATTCTCGTTGATCTGCCCCAGGGCAAGGGCTGCCCCGTTGATTCCACCCGCCGACGTGCCGGCGATGACGTCGGCCCTCGCCTCGGACCTGGCCAGTCGCAGCATGTGCTCGTAAGGCGAGCCGGCCGGGGGTCGAGTCAGGCTGTTGAGTTCGTGGGTCCCCCCACCCATCCAGACGGCCAGGCTGACGCCGCCGTTGAGCACGACGGCGAACCGCAATTGCTCCTGCGGTACCCGCTTGTCAATTCTCGACCAGAGCAGTGCGGGGTTCAGTGAGGGTTGTTGGCTCGTCGTCATGAATGCGCTCCTGCGTCAGCGACCATCCGAACGGACCGGATCCCGAACCCCTTGCCACAACGCTCGAAACAAATGATGGCATGTGTCCAGAATCTGCGCCTGCGATATTAAGGACGGGGTCGGTGGTCCGAAGGGCGGGTCGGGCTGCCGGGCCGTGAGGGGCGTCAGGTCGGGCGGCCGATCGGCCATGCCACACGGGCGTGACGCACACCACCTGAACCGATTCAGTCCTTTCGCTTGCCAAACGATCCGCGAAGGTAGATGCTTGGCCGGTACAACTAGATGCGTCGGTCATCGAAGACGATGCGACGCCGACCGGACGCCGTCCGAGACCGAAAGATCCTGCCCATGACCGAAACCATCATCGTGCCGCCCCCGGCGGCCAGTTCGACCACCGCCGGCGACCTGCTGGCGGATTCCGCCGACATCGCGTCGGCCGTCGTCGACCTGATGCGCCTGTTGCACGGCATCAAGGCCCGCCTCGCCAGCGACCCCGCGGCCGATCATTCACCGCTGTTGCTGCTGATCAAGCTCGTCCACACCGGACCGCTGCGGGCCAGCGCGCTCGCCGACCTGGTCGGCGCCGACCCCTCGACGGTCTCCCGGCAGGTCGCCTCGCTGGTCAAGGCCGGCTTCGTCCGTCGTGAGGCCGACCCCAACGACGGCCGGGCGTGCCTGCTGGTCCCCACCGCACTCGGCCAGGCCACGATCGATGAGTACAAGGACCGCCAGGCCGTGGCGATGGCGCCCGTTGTCGGGGACTGGTCCCCGCAGGAGCGCACCGATTTCCTCCGACTCCTCCGCAAGTACGTCACGAGCATCGACGCCCGCCGCGACGACGTCATCGCGACCCTGATCGCCCACCATTCCCAGAAAGGCCAGTGATGGCTGCCCCGACAGACGTAATCCAGGCAGCGCCGGCCGCCCCGGCGCTGTCCCACCGACAGATTCGCTTCATCCTGTTCGGCCTGATGGCCGGCATGCTGTTGGCCGCTCTCGACCAGACGATCGTCAGCACCTCGATCCGGGTGATCGCGGACGACCTGCACGGGCTGTCCGCGCAGGCGTGGGTGACCACCGCCTACCTGATCACCTCCACGGTGACCACCCCGCTGTACGGCAAGCTCTCGGACATCTACGGCCGTCGGCCGATGTTCCTGATCGCGATCAGCATCTTCGTCTTCGGCTCCGTGCTGTGCACGTTCTCCACCTCGATGTACGAGCTGGCTGCGTTCCGGGCCATTCAGGGCATCGGCGCCGGCGGCCTGTTCTCCATGGCCCTGGCCATCCTGGCCGACATCGCCCCGCCCCGCGAGCGGGCCAAGTACCAGGGCTACTTCCTGGCCGTGTTCGGCATGTCGTCGGTCGTCGGGCCGCTGGTCGGTGGATTCTTCGCCGGCGCCGAGACCATCCTGGGCATCGCCGGCTGGCGCTGGGTCTTCCTGATCAACGTGCCGATCGGCGTGCTGGCGCTGGTCATCGTGTGGATGACCCTGCACATCCCGCACCTGCGGCACGACCATCGGGTCGACTGGTGGGGAGCCACCGCGCTGATGGTCGGCCTGGTGCCGTTGCTGATCGTGGCCGAACAGGGCCGCGAGTGGGGCTGGCTGTCCGCCTCGGTGCTGGGCCTGATCGTGCTCGGCATCGCGGGCATCGTCGCGTTCATCCTCATCGAGATCCGGATGAAGGACGAGGCCCTGATCCCGATGCGGCTGTTCCGCAGCCGGGTGTTCTCCACCGGCCTGGGCGCCAACGTGCTGATCGGCTTGGGCATGTTCGGTGCGCTGTCCACCCTGCCGCTGTACCTGCAGCTGGTGAAGGGCGCGACGCCGACCGAGTCCGGCCTGCTGCTCATCCCGATGATGGTCGGCATCATGGGCGGGTCGATCCTGTCCGGCCAGCTGACCATGCGCACCGGCCGGTACAAGATCTTCCCCGTCATCGGCACCGCCCTGCTCGCGGCCGCCTTCCTGCTGATGCTCACGGTCGACGTGGACACCGGGTACCCGCTGCTGGACCTGTACTTCGTGATGATCGGCCTTGGCCTGGGCCTGTGCATGCAGACGCTGCTGATCGCGGTGCAGAACACCGTGCCGGCCAAGGACATGGGCGTGGCCACCTCGTCGGCGACATTCTTCCGGCAGCTGGGCGGCACCCTGGGCGTCGCGGTGTTCCTGTCGCTGCTGTTCAACTCCCTGCCCGGCAAGATCCAGTCGGCGTTCCAGTCGGCGGCCGGCAACCCCGCGTTCCTGCAGGCGGTCCAGACCGCCGCGCAGGATCCGAACAGCCCGAGCCACGCCACCGCCCTGGCCCTGGCCCAGGCGCAGACGAACCCGGCCGCGGCGTCCTCGATCGGCGATGCGCTCAACAGCGACTCGTCGTTCCTGAACACCCTGGACCCGGCGATCGCCCGGCCGTTCCAGGAGGGCTACGTCGCCTCGACCCAGCTGGTCTACATCATCGGCGGCATCATCATGGTGCTCGCGTTCCTGCTGGTGCTGACCATGAAGGAGCTGCCGCTGCGGACTCAGTCCGCCCTCGACGAGCGGCTGGCCGAGCAGGCCGCGGAAGCCGAAGCAGGGTCGTTCGACGAGCTGTCCGACAGTGACGACCACGATCGTGCCGACGGCGTCGCCGGTGGCCGGCGGAACGGCGGCCGGCACAGCGCCGACGACGGCGATCTGGTCCCCGCCTGGGAGACCGCCGGCGATTCGGTGAGCCCGGGAGCGGGCCGGCATCGCGCCTGAGCCATCCGCGGGTAGGAGCCACCGCCGACGATGTCGGCGGTGGCTCTTTCCATGTCGACCCGGGGACGTCCCTGCGGCGGCCCAGGCTCAAGCGCAGGCGGCGGACTTCAGCGCACTCCAGGTTTGACCGTCCACCGTGGTGCCGCCGCCGAGCCCGTTGTCGGCGTTGAACCGGGCCACTGCGCCCGCGGTCCCGGACGTGTATTCGCCCCATCTGGCCGCGACGCCGGCGTCGGCGTCGATCTGACCGACGTCGTAGTCCAGCTTCGTCCGCAGCGCCCGCTGCAGCTCACCCACCCAGACCGCGTCCTGCGCCGCGCCGGGCAGCGTCGGCATCCTGGCGACGTCAGTCACGCACATGCAGGAGAAGTACTCCTTCCTGGTGCCGTCGGTCGTGCCCTTGATGAAGGCATCCGGTGGGCTCGTCAGTCGGGTCGGGCAGGCGTCCGGCACCGAGGTGAACGGGCCGGTGTACAGCACCCACAGGCTCGACTGCACCGTGAAGAGCCCACAGTCTCCCTCGTCGGTCAGATAGTGGGTACCCGCGGGCAGCTGGTTGTTCGCACGCAGCTCGGCCACCCTGCCCCGGTAGGCGTCCTCGCTGAGTTCGGATGCCACCTGCACGATGTAGCCCGGTACTCCGCAGCTCAGCGCCTGGAAGTCGCCGCCCATCGGGTTGGGTGCGATGGTGCTCGTCGACGTGGTGGTGACGGTCGACGAAGGGGTGGTCGGGGCCGTCGTCGTGGGCGGGCCGGACGGGGTGGTGGGAGGACTTGACGTCGGGGTCGTGGTGGGCACGGGGCCGGCCGTCGTGGTCGGGGTCGGCGAGCCGCTGGCGCTGTTGGCCATCTGAATGCCGATGGGTACAGCCGCTCCCAGCAGCACGAGCGCGAGGGCGGCCGCCGTCAGCACCGGCCAGCGCTTGCGCGTGCGCTCGGTCTGCCGCTCAGCCGCGGGAGGGGATTGCACCGCGGCGTCCGCCCGAGGCGAGCCGCCGCGCGCCGGCGGACCGGCCGGGGTCTCGGGGATGCGGCCCGGTCCGGATTGCCGATCGGCCGGCTGCTCCGGCCCGTTCGAACCCTCGCCCTTCGAATCGCCCGGCGACTCGCCCCTCGAGTCGCCCTTCGACCCACCACCGCCCGATTCGCCCTTCGAGTCGACCGGTGGGCCCGCGTGGGGCATCGGGACGGGGGCCGGTGCGGGTTCGGGCGGCGGGATGTAGGCGGGAGGGTGCATGGGCGCGGGCCGCAATGGAGCCGAAGGTGGTGCCGCACCGCCGATGGGTATGTCCGCGGTCGCCCACCCGGTTCCGGGCGCCTGCGACGATTCGCTCCGCGAATCGCCGGCCGAGGGAGCGCTCGGCCGATCCACCAGCCAGCGGTCGTCGCCGGCATCGCGGGCCTTGCGATCGTCGTCGTCGTCACTCACGAGATCTCCTGCCTGGACTGCGGAATCACTTTCGGGAAGGGCCCATCTTGCGCAGCAGCCGGCGCGTCTGGACCTCGGCCAGCCGCGCCGCCTCCTTGGTGCAGATGGCGGTGAACTCCTCGGCTGCGGCGTCCTCCTGACCACCGATCCGGAACTGCCGGCCGATGCGCAAGCCCAGGGCCTCGACCTGATCGACCCAGCGCATCAGCTCGTTCCGGTCGCGGGCATCCGCCCGGAGCAGCCGCCGGGCGATCGGCGTCCAGGTGGGCTGCCGGCGCTCACCGCCACGGAAAAGGTCTCGAGCCGGGTCGTGCCGGGCGAAGGCGTCCGGAAGGCACGCCCGGACGACCCACTGCGCGGCCAGCAGGTCGGCCGAACCATCACGGTTGTCCGTACGCTCCAGCAGGTCGGCGATCAGGTTCGCGGCTTTCAGGTAGGCCGCCTCACCCAACGGTCGACCGATCGTGTAGTCCAGCCAGGCCGGTCGGTTCGTGCTCGCGAGCAGGTACTCGGGCGGCTGGATCAGCACCCACCAGGCCAGGCGATCCAGACCCGGATCACGGACCGCCTGATGCATCCGGTTGTGGATCAAGGCGTCCAGCATCCGGATCTCGTCCGCCTGGGGTCGGTTCGGCTGGCGGTCCCGGCCCTCGCCGAGCCACGGCGCGGTGGGCAGTGGACTGCGCAGCGCGAGGTGGAACTCGATCGCCGACTGCATCGGGGTTGCGCGGCCGTTGAGCACGTACTTGGCGAGTCCGACCGAGTCCGGCGTCGGTGTGATCGTGCCCAGGCCGAGATCGACGAGCGGGAGCGGGTCGTAGCCGGTCCCGCCGCTTTGAATCGCGTCAACGAGGTCCAGTAGCGTCGACAAGCGGGAGACTCCCAGGGGAAGCCGGTCGTGCCAGACAGCGCGGACGACGTCGCGGTCGGCGATGGATACCGCCCGGTCGGGACGCAGGGCACGCAACACCGCGGCCGCGCCGAGCAACTCGGCATCCGGACGCCCCGGGGGCGCCTGGGCGTCCGCCGGCATCCCGGTCACCTGCAGGATCGCGGCCGCGCGTTCCCAGCCGAGCACACCCCAGATGGCCAGCACGGGCCGGTGATCGGGTGCGACCTGGAGGGGACCGGCGATCTGATCGAGGATCTCGAGTGCGCCCGGGTTGGCCAGGATCGGTCGGTCACCCAGATGGCGGACCAGATCCTGTTCGAGGTAGCGCAACAGCGTCCGCGGGATCGGTGGCCATCCGCCGGCGAGCAATGGTGTCCCCCCGGTGAGCAACCGTCGCAGGGCGCCGCTGTCGAGGCCTGCGATCACCTTGCTGATCAGGTGCTCCGCCGGACCTGCTGCCCAGCCCAGGGACTCGGCCAGTTGGGCGACCACCACGGTGAGCCGGGCTCGGGTCTCGTCGGCGACCGCGGAGTTCGGGCCGGCCCATCCGGTCAGATCTCGGATCTGGTCGAGCAACTGCTTCGAGACGGTCGGCGACGGCCTTATCCGGGTGGGCAGCCACGGCATCTCGGGCTGCTGGAACGCGGTTGGCGTCTGGAGCAGTGCCATCAGGTAGCCGCGGTGCAGGTGATCGGCGAGCGCCTCGCCGACCGTCGGGGTGTTGTCGGCGGTCCGCAACAGCTGCCGGAAAACCGCGAGCGAGTCGCCCAGGACGTCGAGAATCCCGTCGATGAGGCGATTCGCCGTCGCGTCGGACATGCCCGCACCGAGTGGAAAGGTGGCCGTGGCCAGCTCGGCGGCCATCACTTCCAGCTCCAGAGGCCGCGGGGAGGTGCGAGCGGCCACCAGCAGCGTGGCCGCACCCAGGCCCCACAACGGAGCGGGGTCCGTCGTTCGACCGACCTCCGCGGCCAGTTCGTCCACCGCCAGCCGGACCTGGTCCTCCAGGCCCCCGACGCATACCCGCTCGGCAAGTCGAGCCCACGGACCGATCGGCAGTTCGGTCCCGTCGGGGAGCCGGAACGCGCTGTCGCCCAATGGCTGTGGTTCATCGTCCGATTCCAGGAGCAGTATCTGCTCGCCGAGCGACGCGCGGGCGGCCGCGGCGTCCTCGCCGGCGATGCCGATCACCAAGGTGGTGCCGGGCACCAGTGCGGGTAGGGCGTCCGCCTGCTCGAAGGTGGAGAATTCGAACGACCAACCGGCCGTCGGGAGCATCAGGTGGGTGACGATGGACACCCACATCGCGGTCTCCACCGGTGATCCGGCGACCACCAGCGGGCGGCCACCGCGCAGCGCATGCTCGACGGCGGCGAAGACGAACGGCCGTTGCCCGGGGTGCAGCTCGGGAAAGTCGACCCGCATGTCGGGGTCCAGCGGGGAGAAATCGGAGATCCTGGGGAGCTCGGCGAAGGTCGCGTCCTCGATTTCGGTGGCCCCGAACGGCGCCAACCATCCCTGCGCGGACCACAGGTCGGCGGGCCGCGGCACCGCCCCGGCCGGCGCGCCGACCACATTGCCGGGCAACGGGATTCCTTCGGATGTGCTCACCACCAGACCCTGGGCGAAGAACGCCTCCCGGTTGGTGTGGTCGCGCCCGGCCGCCGCGATGTGGCTGAGGGAGCGCTCCGCGTCGTTCAGCCGGTCCAGCCGCAGCCGCCGCGGCAGCGCTTCGATCTCGGCCATGGTCGCCAGCGCGCTGACCGTCGGCGGTCGGAACGTGCCCAGCGTCCGGACGGCCAGCTGGACGGTCTCGCGACGCGCATCGGACGGATCGACCTGCTTGACCTTCCATCCGGGCACGGTGTCGTACGGCCCCGGCCGCTGGCAGGCCGTATATGTGAACTGGGTGATTCCCATTGAATTTCTCCCCGGTCAGCGCGCGGTCCAGCCGGACACCCACAGCAGCCAGCGGAGCGGATCGCCGACGCGATGGGGGCTGGCCCCGGTTTCCGACACCGTCGTGCCGCGGGGCGCGTGACCGAGTGCGGACAGTGCCATGTACCGGACTTCGGTGAACGACGACTCGACCACGGACACCAGTTGTCCCTCGCCGAGGCGGTGCAGCAGCGCTCGTACCTCGTCGTGCATCCGGTGGCCGTCGTCATCCAGGTACACCGTGTCCGGCAGCAGGGGATAGGGGTCCCGCCACATCGCGTTGCCCGGCCCGATCAGGTCGGCGAACCTCGAGTCGTCGATCTGCGCGGCGTCCTGCAGCCCGTCGAACTTGGAGAACGCCACGGCCACCCGTTGCGGGATGATGCCGGACGAGATGCCGCGCTGTCGCCGGATCTGGGCCGCCACGTTCTGCACCACCGTCGCGGCGCGGACCGAAGCCTGGGCGGGCAGTGGGATGCTGCCCTGCAGCCAGGCGCGCACCCCGTCCAGCTGCAGCGGGTCGATCAGCATGAGCAGCATGTCCGAGCCGGCCATTGCCGGGGCGTACGGTCGCACGTTCTCCCCGGTGGCCATGTCCTCACCCGCCACGTCGAAGACGGACAGGCTCCGGATGCGGCCGCTGGAAGTCTGGGCCACGTCCAGCACCATCGGTTCGAGGATGTCCTTGTTGGAGACGCTGGAGAAGGTGCTGTGCTCCAGTTGACCCGCCTGCAGCCCGCTTCGGATGTTCTTCAACCGCTGCTCGCTGCGCGCGTCGACCGGATACAGGTGCCCCTGGACGGCCGGCAGCAGGTTCTCCTCCAGGTCGCGGGCCAACACCGTCAGGTAGCTCGTCTTGCCCGACTCGCGGGCGCCGATGACGGTGATGCCCAGCACGTCGTGGGCCCACCAGTGCGGCGGCAGCGGCGTATGGCAGTACGCGCACAGGTGCATGTCGCTGGGCGTCGAGCATTGCGGGCAGATGCCGGTGTCCACCGGCGGTTCGATGACCTTCCTGCCCTTGACCTCGTTGGTCCGCACGACGGGGAAGACATGGCGCCGCTTGACGTCCTCGCCCAGCAGCCGGGACTGCGGCACGTTCGGTTCGGTCGGGCAACTGCCGATGCAGGCGAAGAACTGCACCTCCAGGTTGCCGGTGAGCAGGCAGCGGGGGCACCGTTGGCCGTGCGGTCGGGGCGCGCCCGGCGCCGAGCCGGCCGGCGGCAGCGGATCGACGACGATCGGCTTGACCCCGGGTGCGCTGACGAAAACGCGGGTGAACGTGTCGCCGCGGCGGACCTTGAACTCGCCGCTGACGGTGACGTATTCGCCGACCGGGAGGGTCCCGGACTGCTGGTGGCCGGAATACAGCACGGCCAGGTCCGGGTCCTGCGGGGACAGCGGAAAGGAGCCTTGGTTCGACGCCAGGGTGATCGACATGTCCGGCCAGTCCGGCCGTTCCACCCAGATCCGGAGCACCCGGGAAAGGCCCAGTCGCCCGCTGGAGGCCAGCTCGTACCGCAGCACCCACCGCCCGCGGTAGGAGATACGGCGGGAGGCACCGGTGGCCCAGCTGCTGCCGTATCGGGTGGCGCCCTGGACGACGATGTCGCATCCGGAGAAAGGGAGCGAGACGAACGCGACACCGCCGTACTTGATGAACTCGTCCTTGGTCACCTTCCGACTCGGTTCGCCGGTCGCGTCCTCACCGGGGCGGACGAGCCACACCCCGAGGAAGGTCGCGCCGACCGGCCAGGTCGACCGAAGGAGCTGCCAATCCACCCGCTCGTCGAGCGTCGCCTCGGCGACCGCGCCGATGAAGGTGATCACCTTGTGCGCACCGATGACGTACTGGCCGGCGAACTCGGTGACCGCGGTGTACGTCCGGCGCGGTTCGTCCCCCCGGGTGGGCCGGTCGGCCATCGGCAGGAAGTCGATCGTCTGACGGTCGCCATCCAGCGAGGCCGGATCGATGATGCGCACGCCGAGCTGCTCCGGCTTGTTCCATCGTTCGAACTGCTCGGCGGTCAGCACGGCGTCGACGGGGATCTCCATGCCGGGGGTGCCGGACCGTTCGTAGATGGACACCGTGCCGCGGCCGGGAACCGGCCAGGACAGTGTCACACCGGCGTCCGGTCCGTGTTGGACGAGCGATCCGGACAGCTCCGTGACCGGCTCGGGCGTGGCCGGCACGGTGACGTCGACGACGATGCCCCGGGAGGTCTCGATGATGCCCGAAGCGGCCCCGAGCGCGGCGGCCTGGGTCGAGATGCGGTACTGATAGCTCGCTCCCGGGACGACGTCGGTGTCGCGCACATGGTCGCCGGTGAACTGCAGCAGCGACGAGTTGTCCGCGATGTCCGGCAGTTCCTCGTTGGGTCGGGAGCGCATCACCTGCACCTGGTCCGCGCCGGGCGGGCGCTTCCACTGCAGCAGAACGCCGTGCACCGCGGGCTTGACCTGGAGATCGTCGACCTCGCGGAGCACCCGGCCGACGGCGTGCCGGATGCAGGTCTCGAAGCTGACCATCTCCGGATCACTGACCGCGTACACGAACACGGCGACAAATTGTGCGGTGACCGGGATGTCGGCGGTGTTCCGGTTGGTGGCGAGCAGCCGGAGGTGCTGCTCGGGTCTGTTGGGCACGCCGGCGCGGGCGGCGCAGATCAGGTAGATCGCCCGCTGCCCGGCCGCGACCTGGGCCGGCGCCCACCGCGCGGTGATCCGATCCCCCCGATTGACCAGTTGCAGCCTGGTGTCCGCGGCGCCGAAGACATCGCAGTCCTCGGCGTAGGCATCCAGCTCGGGCAGTTGCTCATCGGTCGGCGGCGGGCCCGCCGAGGCCGCCGGCGCCGGCGACGGCACGGGAGTGGACTCCGGCGCGGCGTGTGCCGGCGACCGCGTCGGGGGTGGCGGCGGTGGCAGGGAATCGGGCCTTGCGGCGACGCCGACCGTGGCGCGCCCGGGTTCGGCGGGCCGCGGTCCGGCGTCGGGCGCGGCGCCGTCGGCCAGGGCCTCGGTCCGGATGAAGTACAAGGTGGACAGATCCTCGCTGGTGACCGCCTTTCCGACCCTGCGGAACAGCGCGCCCAGTGATTCGACGTCGCCGCCGATGTCGCGTGCGGCGATCTCCAATTGCTTGTCGGAAAGGTTGGGAGCCCGGCGGTCACGCAGGTGGCGCATCGTGCTGAGCAGGTCACTCATGGCATCTCCGAATGGGTCGGTCGGTGCGTGGCGATCAATCGATCTCGAGCGGGCGGTGTGTGCCGGGCCGGTGGCCGGGCGGCTCGGCCGGGCCGTCGGGGGATCGCTCCGATCCCGGCTTTACGTTTAGGCTCTGACCGCACAGTGCCGATTCGACGAGGGGAGCCGGGCTGATGGTGCTGCAACTGGCGGTCGGGGGGTCCACCGCGGTCCCGTGGACGCAGATCGGGATCACCTGGCAGGGGGTCGGCCCCGGGGACGAGATGTCCGCGCGCTGGTCGGAGGAATCCGGCCGGGGCGAATGGAGCGGCCGGACGGCCCTGCCCTGGATCCGCCGGGACAGCTACCGGCGCGACGAGCACTGGCAGGTCGACCTGCAGCGGGTTCCCGCCGGCATCTCGTTGATCAGCCTGGTGTTGCGGTCGTCGGTCGCGCGATCGGTCGGGGTCGCCATCGTGCCGCTGAACGGCAGCCCGGATGACGCCATCCTGCACCCGGGAATGCGAATCGTCGCCGACCAGCCGACCGTCCTGATGACGATCCGGCGCACGGGTGGTGCCGGCTGGACCGCTTCGGTGGCAGCGGGTCTGGTCGATCCCGAGAACCCTTTCCCCGAGCCCGAGCCCGATCGTGATCCGGGCCACGCTCAGGTTGCTGTTCCCGTGCCCCCGGCTCTGGAATCCCCTGTACGCAGCGTGCGTTCGACCGGGCAGGCCCGCAAGCACGTGAGAATCTCTGCCATCGTGGATATCTCGGCGTCCATGCGCCCGTGGCTGGTCAACGGTGCGCTGGCGGACACGGTCACTGCCATCCAGGCCGTCGCCTGTGCCAGTGCCCGCCCGGCGGTCGCCACGGTGCTGGTGCCCGCGGGCCATCCGTCCGACCTGCCGGTCGAGAAACCATCGGCAGAGTTCCTGTCCGAGGCCGTCACTCGCTACGGGCTGCGGACCGGCAATGCACTGGCCGTTCGTGCGCAGACCGATGACGCGCTGCGGCGTGGCGGGGTCGTCTTCGTCGTCACGGACGATCCGTTGACCCGGCCGGCCGAGGACGAGCGGGCGATCACCGTGGTGCTGAGCACCGGAACGGCTCGGGCGGACCGGCTGTTGACGGTCGGTGAAACCGTCGACGTCGACGGCCTGGCCGCCGATCTGGCGATCGCCGCGGCCAGCGTTCCGGGCGACTGATCGCGGGCTCACCCGGACCACTGCGTCCCGCCGGCGGCTCGCCGCAACACGGCCACGATCGCCCATGCCAGCCCGGCCAGCCCGCCGAGCGCGACCAGGCTGACCCCGATGCCCAGGGTGACCGAAGCGGTCTGGGCGTATTGCTCGTCCAGTTGCAGGGTCGCGACCGCGCGCGCGGACAGTGACGAGATCGTGTCGGCGACATAGCCGCCCTCGCTCAGCGCGAGGATGCCCAGCAGCATCCACCAGGACGAGAACCATGCGATCACCACCGCCGGCAGCCGGCGCGGGCCCTGCCAGCAGAACCCCGCGCAGACGGCCACCGCGACCACTGTGCACATCAGGGGGACGAGAGCCACCTCGGAGCCGTCGATCTCGAGGCCGAAGCCGAAGCTGACCCATGGGGTGAACGCCGCGGAGAGGTAGACCGCACCGACCACCGCCGCTCCGGTGAGGATGATCGCCCGGAACGGCCCGGAGTTCGTCGCGGGCGGCACGGCGCCGCCGCCGGTGAACTCCGACGAGTGGACGGCCGGGGTGTCGAAGCCTCCGGTACCGAAGCCGGTAGTGCTGCCGGGTGCGCCGAATCCGCCCGTGGCGCCGGGTGTGCCGAATCCGCCCGTGGCGCCGGGTGTGCCGAATCCGCCCGTGGCGCCGGGTGTGCCGAATCCGCCCGTGGCGCCGGGTGTGCCGAAGCCGGTAGTGCTGCCGGGTGTGCCGAATCCGCCGGTGCCGTCACCCATGTCGTTGCCACGACCCCCCGGGTCACCGAACCGGGGATCGTGCGGACGGGGCGACGACAGCCCCGGCGTCGCGTGCTCGGTCGGCACGGCGCCGCTCTTGCGGGCAGCACCGTAGATCAGGATGCCCGCGCAGCCCAGGAACAGCGTCGCGCCACCGATCAGCCCGCCGACCATCGGGCTCATCCGGGCCCAGGAGGCCGCGGCGATCCCGGCAACCGCCCAGAACACGGCGGCCACCAGCCACGCGGCCAGCAGGCCGGCCTTGATCAGGTCCCACCACCCGAGGAGATTCACCGTGTCGCCCTCGACGATCGATTCCAAGGTCTCTTGTTGATGGCGCGGACCGCGCGCGCCCGGGATCCGGTCGCCCCCGGCGACCCAGTGTTCCGCGACTCCCCACGAACCGGCACCGTTCGGCCGCGCGGGCCGTTCGCGCGGAACATGCGGTCGCGCCCGGCGACCCAATGTTCCGCGACTCCCCACGAACCGGCACCGTTCGGCCGCGCGGGCCGTTCGCGCGGAACATCCGGTCGCGCCCGGCGACCCAATGTTCCGCGACTCCCCACGAACCGGCACCGTTCGGCCGCGCGGGCCGCTCGCGCGGAACATCCGGTCCCCAGCGACCCGATGTTCCGCAGTCGCCACCACTCACGACTCACTGAATCACTCATCTAGGCATCCACGTCGATGACGCCGCCGCCGCCACCGCCGCCGCCGCCCGGTCCGTCCTCGGCGAAGTACGAATACTGGTCGGGCTCGGCGATCGCCGACATGTCCCACCGAATGACGACGCGGTCCAAGGCGTGGCCCTCGGCGAAGGGCGTCGTGGCCAGCGACTGGACGCCGGCAGGCACCGGCTGCCCGGTGTTCACCGTCAGGTAGCTGCGCCGGATGAGGTTCGCCTGGCGCATCACGCCGGTCTCGCTGAATCCGATGGTGTTGGTGGGCTGACCCGTCGGATCGAACAGGTCGTCGGTCAGTTCCGGCCACGTCGCGTCGCGTCGGATCGCCCCGGCCCGCACGGTGACCCGGGGAAGCAGCCGCGCCTCCCACCCGGGTCCGGTGACCGCGCCGGCCAGAGTCCGGATCGCGGAGCGGTAGACCTGCGCGCGAAGGTTCGGATCCCGAAGGCCGGCCAGGTACTGGTCGACGGCGCCGCCGGGCAGCACGGCCGCGTCCGTCCAGAACCCGTCCCCCGGGTCGTTCCCGGTGCGCCGGGCCAGGTCGGCCCGCACGTGGTCCCGCCGGTGGGCGAACTGCCGGCTCAGCCAGCCCGCCCTGAGCAGGTCGTTCCGAGCCCCGTGCAGGGCCGCCTCATGGGTGTCCGGCGAGTACGACGCGGCAGTGAGCGTGACGGCCAGCGGCAGGTCGCCGCTCAACTCGCCCGGGACCGGGTCGTGCACGCCGGCTTGCGTGCCGGCGCCGAACGGGTCGTGCACGTTCTCGGCGATGATCGCCATCCAAGCGCGGGACTGCCGGTACACCGAGGAAAGCCGCACCACTGCCTCGCTGATCTCCCGCGCATTGGCGTCGAGCCAGCGTCGTCGGTCGGCGTCGTTCTCCAGCCGGTTGATCAGCCGGAACAGCTGAGCCTGGTTCCGGGCGAACGACTTCACCGCGCCGAACAGAATCCCGATCAGCACGACGACACCCACGGCCAGCAGGATCGGCCAGGCCACCAGGGCCAGGACCGCCACCACCACCAACGCGATCAGCGCCACGACGAAGAGGCCGAGCCAGGCCAGCACCCCCCGTCGCACTTTGCTCTGCTGGTCAAGTGGTGCGGCCAGGTCCGCGGCGGTCAGCTGATCGGTGGGGCTGAGCACCTCGCCGAGCAGGGTCGCGGCGGCGTCCAGTTGCTGGCCGATCAGCGCGCTGACCGTCCAGGTGTAGCTGCGCTGGTGCTCGATCCAGCCGTCGAGCTTGGCCAGCGTGTCCTGCAGGACGACCACCGGCCCGGCGTGGGCGCTCAATGCCTGCCCGGGGCCGGTCACCTGCAGGATCTGCCGCTGCAGGTCGCGCCGGACCTGCAATGCGCCGAACGGGTCGTTGGGTTCGATCTGGCGGATGCCGTCGGGCCCGTTGACCGCCGAGGGCAACCGGAACGGGGTGCTACCGGGTCGTGCCGCGATCCGGTCCGGAATGTCGATGACCGGTGGCGGATCGTAGCGGGGCAGTTCCACGCCGTCCGGTCCGATCCCGCCGTCGACCAGGCAGGCCGCGGCGGCCTGCGCGTCGCTCCACAGGTCAGGGGCCGCGGTCGGCGCGGGGATGCTGCCCTGCGGGAGCGCCTGGATCACGGCCTGCGCGGTCTGCTCCACCCGGTCGGCCGGCAACGCCCCGCGATACCCGCCCAGAACCACCCGGAAGCGTCCATCGGGTCCGAAAAGAGTTGAGGTGGCTGCCCTCTCGACCCGTTCGCGCAGGTCGTCGACGAGCCCCTGCGCCCAGGCGCGCGGGGCGCCGAAGGCCGCCTTGAACAGGAACGAGAAGAACATCGCCAGTGCCTGGCGCAGCGGGAGCCCGGTGGGTTCCTTCGGCACGAACGGGGGCGGCGGGCGGAAGAAGGTGACGTCGGCGTGCTTGGCCACCAGCGACTGCCCGGCGGCCTCGGCGGCCGCCAGCTGCCCGGCGTCCGGGATCACCGGCGACGGATAGCCCTGTCGGGTCCGAGTGACCGGCAGCCGGTCGTTGGTGCCGAAGACCAGGGCACCCATCGTCGCGAGCACCTCAGAGGTGTCCAGGGTCCGCACGTAGGCGCGCGCGGCCGCAACCTGTGTTCCGGTCCACTGGTACTCGGCGTCCAGCGGAGAACTCGCCATAGCCCGCCACATCCCGGTCGCGGTGGCCAGGCCGGCCGCGACGTGCATCGGGAAGGTCGCCGAGTTGGCCCGCAACGGCTCGGTGGGCGCGGTGGGGTGTGCCCCGTCCACCGGCTGCAGGATCAGGTTGACGTGACCGTGGAAGGCAGCGCCCGCGGGGACCCCGGTCAGTCCTTCGACCGGTGCCAGCAGGTTGACCACCGGTACCGCCGAGCCCAGCTGCAGGGCCTGCGCGATGGTCTGCGGAATCCGGACGGTGAGGGCCTGATCGGGATTGCTGAGTACCTGCAGCACGACCAGCCGGACCGGGGTCCGGTTGCGGGCCAGCCAGGCGACCAGGTCGGTCGGCCGGCCGCGGCCCTCGGCCACGACGAGCCCGGTGTGCGGATCCCCTTCGACGTCCACCCAGACGGACGGGCCGACCAGGTCGACCGCCGACCAGTCCTGGATCACCGCGCGGATCGCGCCGACCAGCGGATCGACCAGCCGAGCGGCGACGATCGTCAGCGTTCGGACCGGTTGCTCAGGCCTCGACATCGTCGATCCCGTGCTCGTCGTCGGTGACCACACTGCCGAGGTAGTCCGGCCGCCGGAGTTCGGCCAGCACCTGGCGGGCGCCGACCACGATCAGCTCGGCGATCTCCCACTCCCGCGGCACGTCACGGAAGTTGTGCTGGTCGATCGTGGAGAACTCCCCGCCGCCCGGCGCGCCTTCCACGCTCTGGGGCAGCAGCTTGCTGCTGACCGCGTCGATGAGCCGGTTCAGCCATTCGGTGGCGTGCTTGAGGCGCTGCTCGGCGTCGGTCAGGGTCACGTCCGCCCGGACGATCTGCGGCAGCTGGCCCGAGCGGGAGACGCCGTCGACCAACCAGCTTCGGATGGCCGGGTGCAGCTCGTACCCGGTCAGTGGCAGTTCCTGGCCCAGCCTGCGTGTGGCGACATACGCCTGCAGCGGGGTGAGCGAGGGATCCCCGTGGCACTGGGCGATGGCCAGGGGCATTGATTCGATCACCGCGGCGGGGATCGCCCAGCCCGTCAGATCCTTGTTGATCTGCTGGACGCCGATCAGCGGATCGGGGAACTGCCGCCAGACCCGGTCGTCGTAGACCCGGATCGCCGAGGTCCGATCGCCGGGCACGGGCGTCTGGATTTCTCCGGTGAACCGGCCCACCAGCCACCCGGTGACGAATGCCTGCAGCCACTCCGGCGAGACCGGGGCGAAATCGGTGAGCGGGCGACCACGCCGCCAGCGCCAGAACTCCAGCCGTTGACCCACCGAGTTGCCGGTCGACCACTGGGCCTGAATGGGCTGCTGCAGCGAGGAGAACACGATCGGCGAGTACGGGCGCGCGTAGGTGCCGATGATGTCGATGCGGGGCACGTCGATCGTGCTGTCCGGGCCGGTCATCGCCGCGTCGAGCGCCTGCGAGGTGAGCCGGGTGTCCACCGCGGGATTGGCCTGGATGGCCAGCTTGATCTGCTTCACCGCTTCCGGCGCGGTCTGCAACGGGGTCGCGGAGAACTGATAGGACACCCGCACGGGTTCCCCGTGCACCGCCGACACCATGTTCGGATCGACACCGACCAGGGGAGCGGCCAATTCCAGCGCCTCGCTGAACTTCGCGGCGAAACCTTCCTCCAACATCGTCTTGGACGCCGTCTGATTGGGTGGCGACAGGTAGCGCTTGATCCCCTGCCGGACGAATTCCTTGAGCGGGTAGCCGTCCCGGCCCACCCACCGCCGGGCCCCGTCCAGGATCTGGGGACCGGACAGCTGGGGCTCGTACCAGGCCGACTGATGCGAGGCCGCCCCGGCGAACAGCCGCGGCCACCAGTCGGCGCGGCGGCCGATCTTGAACGGACCTCGCACGGACGCCCCGCCCACCAGGAGTTTGTCGACCGGCTTGGGCGTCTGCTGCCCCGACGGGTCGACCTCGAGAAAGGTTGCGATCTGCTCCAGCGCCAGCACCCGGGACTCGGAGTCGTCCGGGTGCCCGCCACCCGGCATCACGGTGGTGGCGAAGGTTTCCGTCACCTTCGCGCGGAACCGGCCGGGGTAGGTGTCGATCGCCTCCAGCAGCACCTCGTTGGTGGCCGTTGCGAACCGGCTGGGCACCCGATCGTCCTCCGGCCAGGCCTGGATGACGGTGGTGCGGACGGTTGCCACCGCGCCGTCCAGCCCGATCGCGTTCTCCTCACCGGCCAGCTGGGCCGCAGAGCCGGACAACGCGGAAACCATCGCGGCGATGACGTCACCGGCCAGGGCCTCGACCAGGTCGGCGGCGACCAGCCCGCCGCGGCGCAGCGCCTGTATCGAGAGCTCGCCGTTCACGCGTGTCTCGATCGTGGTCAGCACGGCGTGATCGGACTGGATCCGGCCGTTGATCGCGACCAGCGGGGTGACGCTGTCCGCGCTGACCTGCGCCGCGTCGGCCGAACCGAGCGAGGCCGTTCGCAGGAGCTGGCCCCAGCTGCGCAGGTCGACCTCGAACCGTTCGAGGATCCGCTGCGCCACCGGAATCCCGAACCGGCCGACGGTGAGCATGACAGCCGTCTCGATTCGGGTCTGGATGTCGCGGACCCACATCTGCGCCGAATTGTGCGCCTCGGTGTCCGCGGTCGTGGTGACCCGGTGGAAGTACCGGGGGATGAGGTCGCGCAGGTGCCCGGCGAACCACGCAGCCGTCTGCTGAACTCCGCCGTGGCGCAGCTCGCCGAACATCTCGCCCATCGAGCGGCCGACGAGGTCGCGCTGCCGGTCGATCGGCCAGATCTGGCCGACCCACGCGGTGAGCGGATCGCCGTGGGTGGGGCGGGAATCGGGCAGGCCCGCCCAGCGCAGGAACTGTGAGTAGCCCTCGTTGGCGTAGGCGGCGAGTGCCTCCTGGTCGGTGCGCCGGCCCTGCAGCACGGAGGTATCGATGTGGCCGCGCAGGAGCCGTTCGACGGCCAGGCGGGCCAATCGCTGGGCGGCGTACTCGGCGAACCGGTCGCGGCCCAGGCCGATGGAGGCGAAGCCCAGCGCGCTGAACGGGGCGGCCTCCTGGCTGCCGTCCGGCGCCCACGACAGTTCCGATAGGTCGACGGCCGAGTTCCGCTGGGACCCGAAGTTGCCCAGAACGTACGACGTCAACTGATTCTGTTGCGATTCGGACAGCAGGATCGCGGCCAGTGCCCGGGCGAAGCCGCGGTAGATCGTCGTCGACTTGCCGTCGCCGAACAGGGCGCCGCTGATGCCGTTGGTCGCGCCGACCGGGAACACCGCGTACGGGCCGCGGCCGGTCGCCTTCCCGGGGGCCGCGCCGGTCCCGTACACCGACCACTCCTCGTCGGTCCAGGGCCGCCGCGAGGCCGCCTGCGCCGCCATCAGTTCTGAGATGGTGCCCAGGGCGTTCGCGTTGACGCCGGCGATCTTGGCCGCGTCGAGCTTGCCGAAGACATCCGGCGTGTAGAGATAGGCGATGGCCTGGTCGCCGGGAAACTGCGGAATCTCGTGCTTCACACCGCGAAGCAGATTGCAGACGTCGAGGGTCATCGAGGCGCCGGTGCCGCCGGCCAGGGACGAGACGACGAGCACGATCGTGCCCTGTGCGCTCCCCAGCTTCATGATCTGACGCAGTTCGGTGATGTCCTGGTGCACGGTGGGCGCCATCAGATCCTGCGCGGCCGCCACCAGCCCGCCGTAGATCGAATTCGACCGGGCAAGCGTCGCCAGCCGGCCCACCGCGCGGTACTGGCCCGCGCCGTTGACGATCGAGAAGTTCACCTTGCCGGCGTCGGGCCGCCACCGGACCAGTTGGCGCAGCGCATTTCCCGGCCTGATGTCGCTGAGCGAGCGCGCCAGCGCCGTGTCGAGCTGTTGGTACTGGTCGGCCGGCGTGGTCACGCCCAGGTAGGTGCCGCCCTGATCGGGCACCGTCGGCGGCAGGCCCTCATCCTTGTCCACGCCGTCCGGTTGGTGCGGCACGTCGATGTGCACGAACTGCCAGCACCGGGGCAGATGGTCATGGGTCCAGCCACGGTCCCGCAGCTCGCTCGCCAGCTGATCCATCAGAAACTGCAGCGTCTTGCCGCCGGACCCGCCGAGGCCGACCACGTAGAACTTGTACAAGCGGACCAATCCCTTCCGGACGCATGGGGCGTGGGCTCGCTCGATCGGGGCGAACCACGGTTGGTGCGAAGGCGTCAGTGCTGCGCGGTCGTCGGAGCTGTCATCCGAGCAGTCATCGGAACGGGTTGTCGCCGAAGCCCGGTGGCGGCGACCCCGGCGGCCCACCAGGTCCGGAGGGGCTCGAGTCCGGGGCCGGCCGGCCGAAGCCGGGGGCGGGTTGGCCGAATCCTGGGCCGGGTTGGCCGAATCCTGGGCCGGGTTGGCCGGAGCTTGGGCCGGGTTGGCCGGAGCTCGGGCCGGGTTGGCCGGAGCTCGGCCTGGGCCCCGCTGGGCCCGGCGGGCCGAAGCCCTGACCCGGCGGGCCGAACCCACCGGCGGGGCCCTGTCCCGACGCGGAGCCGGATCCGCCCGGGGCGCCGAACATGCCGGCCGACGGCGCGCCGGTCGAGACGAGCTGTTCCTCGGGTGCCGCTGAGCCCGCGGGCAGGCTGCGTCGCAACGCGTCGAGCCGGCCCGGTGCCTCCCGGGCGGCCTCGACGAGCAGACCGTTGCGACGCTCCTCGGGGAGGTCGCCGCCCACCACCAGCAGCAACTGCCCGAATTGCTCCGGCCCGGTCAGCGTCTCGGTCACCGGGAACATCAGGGTCCAGGTTCCGGCGATGGCCAGCGGCAACCGCGGCCGGTGGGTCCGCTCGCGCAGGTGGGGCGACGTCCCGCAGAACCCGATCACGTCCGGCCGGGTAACGTCGGCGAACCCGGGTGCGGTGAACGTCCACCCTGCTTTGGCCCGCAGGGTGACCTGATCGAGCGCGAGTTCATGGCCGCCGGCGGTCGGGTCGATGGCCGACCGCCAGGGCAGCGCAGCCGCCGTGAGCGGGCCGCCGGACGCCGTGCGGATCCCGCCGGGGCCGCAGCGCACGTCGACGATCGTGTACTGAAGCCGGACGTTGCGCGGAAACCGAGCCGCGAACCGCCGGACGATGATCAACACGATGATCGGGATGCCGATGCCGATCAGCATGACAGCGATCAGCACGAGCCATTTGACGGGCTCCTTGACCGATCTGATCAGCTCCAACTGGTATTTCACGTTCGCCACCGACGCCCGGCTCAGGTCGCTCGCCGGGGCGAGATGCACATCGACCGAACCGCGCAGGCCGCCGGTGCCCTCGGTCGCCGGGGCGAGCGTCACGTCGAGGTCGACGGACTTCCCCTGCGGCACCGGCACGCAGCTGTCGGGTCCGCCGGCGGACGAGGTCAGGTTCACCGCGCTGACCGACGGCGGCGTCTGGTCCAGCGTGCCGTCGGTGATCCAGGCGCAGCCGTCGCCCTCGGTCGGACCGGTCACGCTGAGTGTGCGAGTAATGGTGGCAATGCCCTCGGAGGTTCCGAAGTCCACGTTCTGGCCGGGCTGGGTCAGCGTCGGGCTGCCGAATGGCGGCAGGACGTCGACCTGGGCAGTGCGGACCACATCGGCCAACTGCTGCCCGGCCAGTTCTTGCTTGAGCGTGACCGAGACCCGCCACCGGCCGCTGTGCACGGTGTCGGGCAGGGCGACGGTGGTCGGTGCATTCAGGTCCACCGGGACGGTGATCGGCGCTGTGCTCGGATCCGCGCCCTTGCCCGCCCCGACGAATTCCAGGGTGGCCGAGGTGTTCGCGGCCGCGATGCTCTCCGGGGGAACCGGTGTGCCGTCCAGGCGTTGGGGCTGGAAGGCGATGTCACCGCTGGTCTGGCCGGCCCGCCACGGCTCCGGCGAGACGACCGGCACCACTTGGAGGTCATTGCTCAGGGTCAGCTGGATGCGGGAGACGGCGTCCGGATGGGATCCGGTCAGGTCGACGAACGTCAGCGTCCAGTCGCCGGCCCAGCTCTGATCGGACGGATGCTGCAGGTCCAGGGTCAGCAGGCCGCGCTGGTACCAGTGGTAATTGACCGTCGTCGGACCGACCGTGCCCGTTCCCGAACTCTCCTTGCCGTCACCGGAGATCACCAGCGGGCCGGCCCCGCCCGGGCCGGTGAGCTGGACGGCGACGCCGCTGGTGTTCATCACCTTTCCGACATCGTCCAGGACCGCCGCGGCGTGGACGACGTCGAGCGTGTCGTCCAGCGTGAAGGTGTAGCTGCCCTCGGCGCAGGCCGTTTGCTGGCACAGCTTCTTGGGATCCGGACGGACCACCAGACCGCCGCCCGGGGTGAGCTGGTCCAGCGCGAGGACGAGTTCACTGACCGAGGCGACTGGGATGAACAGGCCCGAACCGGGTTGTCCCCCGCAGACGTTGCCCGGGTTCTCGGCGATGTTGAGCAGGCTGAAGCTGCCCTGGCTGTACTCCGCCGCCTTTGCGCCCAGCCCCACCGCGACCAGCGTGATCCCGGCCAGCCGGATCTGGTCCGCCGGACCGCCCACCCGGCAGAGTTCGGCCGCCGCGGCGGCCTGCACCGCGTCGGCGCTGGCAGCGTCGTTGACGACCGTGGACTCCTGTCCGGGAACCGGCGGAGTCTCGACCGCATTGCTACTGCTGCTCAGATCGAACTCACCATCGGTGAACCAAATGGCGAGCTGGCAGGCCGGCGCCTCACCGTGCGACTTCTGCCGCTCCTGGAGGCTGTTGTTGATCCAGTTCACCGCCGACCAGTAGTCGGTCTCGGTACCGGTGTCCCGCGCCGCGAATCCGTCGATCGCGGCATCCAGGTCGGCGAGCCGGTCTGCCGTCAAGGGGGTGAAATCGACGACGGGAGTGACGTCGGCATCGAAGCCGGCCACCGCGACATCCATGGCGATCTGGCTCTTGGCCAGGGCCTCGGTCAGGCGGGCCAGCAACAGCTTCGCCGCGTCGACTCGGACCGCCTCCGGGTCGGACGCGGGGGTGTTCTCGTCGCCCTGGGCCAGGCTGGCCGAGGTGTCGATCATCAGGACGAGGTCGCCGTGCTTGCGTTCGGCGAGGCAGCTGCGCAACTGGGTGATGGCCGGCGATGTGGCCGGATCGGTCTGGGCCGCCGCGGACTGGGTTCGAGCGGGGGCCGAGGGCTGGGCGCCGGCGACGCCGGCGCCGATCACCAGCAGGGCGAGCAGGACGGTACCCAGCAGGGTCGCGCGGCGCCCGATCATGCAGCCCAGTCCTGCCGAGCGATGAGTTCGGCGACAGGGTAGATCTGTATCCCGGCCACCAGGATGCCGACGACGATCACGGCGACACGGAGCCCGGCCAGCAGCCCTGGTCGGTCGACGTAGGAACCCTTCGCGCGGCGGCGGAGGTCGACGATGGTGAAGGCGGTGAGGAAGCCGAGGCTGCCGGCGATGGCCAGGAACCAGCCGGCGACGTGAGCCATCCAGTTCGAAGTCAACAGCAGCGGCAACGTTGCCAACGGGATCAGCGCACCGGCGTAGAGCATCCACGTCGCCGGCCCGTTGCTCTCCCATCCGGGGCCGCCTTGGTTGCCCGGTGCCGGACTCGACCCGAAGGCGGGCGATCCACCGAAGGAAGGTGGTGAACCACCGCCCGGTGGTCCGCCGGACGGGGGTGTGAGACCACCACTTGGGCCGAAGCCACCCGGAATGGGGGTGTTCACCGTGGGTGCGCCGGGTGGAAATGGCGCAGAGCCAGTGCCAGGCAATGTCGACTCCCCCAATCGGGGGAAGCCGCCGGGCGAGTTCGGCCCAGGGGGTTGGCCGCCGCCGGACCCGGAACCTGACCAGTCGTCGGCCGAAGGTCCCGACCTCGGACGGTTCATGACCGCGCGAACATTCGATGAATGACCGACGGCGAATCGACTTCCACTGCAGTGGAAGCGATTTCACCCACCCTTACGCATGCGGCAAGCGACCCCATCGGTGAACCCCTCGCAACCGTTTCATGCACGCCACCCCGACGATTCCCAGATAATAGTTCATTGTGGTGGTGCGCGTCACTTCGGGCCGAGATTACTCACAGTGACGAACCCGGCCCCATTTCCGATCCAGTCATCCGGTTGTCTCCGGCGATGGGTGCCGAGCGTAGTCACACCGGTGGACGACACACAAGCGGTAGCCAGGCCGTCGTCGGCCCGTCTGCTGGCAGGCGCATGATCTGCGGCACTCGGCCGTCCGTCGTCGGCGTCGACCGCCGGCCAGGCGAATGACAACGCCGGCCGGACGGCCCTCCGTCGTCGGCGTCGGCCGGCTGACCGCCGGCGAGGCGAATGACAACGCCGGCCGGACGGCCCTCCGTCGTCGGCGTCGGCCGGCTGACCGCCGGCCAGGCGAATGACAACGCCGGCCGGACGGCCCTCCGTCGAACAACTTCTCGTGCGGCCCGCGTCGAGCCGACAGCGCGGGGGCATCAAGACCGTATTCGGTTTGCTCTCGGAGCGCGCGCGGAGTCCGACCTACCCGCCGGGAGGGGTCCGATCCTGTCCTGTACGGGGATCGGACCACACCGGAAAGATGGTTGTGCATACCGGTCTGTTTTCCATTGCCCTGATCCGATTAGCTCGTGGGCGGGGCGATGTTCGAATCCGGCCATCGCTGACCCGCACGGCCGAGGGGAGGTAGCCGAGTGCGCATCGTTTCGATCTGGCCCGGTCTGCTGACCGACCGGAGGGTTCGCGGCTCAATGGCGACATTCCGATGGTGACCGTCAGGACGCCTGTATCGGCTGCGTCACCGATCGATCCGTTCCGCCGGGCGGAGAACGGGCGGTACTGCGACGAGATGGTGTCCGTGGTGGCCGCCGACGGTGCCATTCCGGCGTCGGATACCCGCGTCGTCCGCACCCGACATTTCGAGCTGTGGCGGCACGACTGGCAATTGGTCGTCCGGCACCGGATCCCGCCCGCGGCCATCGACGACGCCCTCACCACCCTGATCAACGACGAGTTGTTCGGCCCCGGCTGGATCTCCGGCAGCGAGATGTTCGAACGCATCTTCACCGGCGTCGTGCTCACCTCCGCGCCCGAGCCCATCGACGCCTGGATGCTGTTCTACGTCAACAGCCTTCGCCGTTATGACGAGGCGAGCGAACCCGGCGGTCGGGGTGAGCGGGATGCGTTGGCCGACTTCGCGTCGATCCATCGGCACGCCGACGCGCTCGTACCGGTCGACGCCTCGGTGCTGGAGATCGGCTGCTGCTTCGGGTTTCTGTCCCTTCGACTGGCTCGGGCCGCTGGGCGATCGGTCACCGCCTCCGACCTGTCGGCGGGCACCGTCGGGCTGTTGCGGGTGGTCGTGGACCGACTTGGCGCCGGCATCCGCACATTGGTGGCGGATGCCGCGCGAATCCCGCGACCTGACAGCAGCGTGGATGTCGTCCTGATGGTGCACCTGCTCGAGCACCTGGATGCGGACCACTGCCGGCGGGCGATCGACGAGGCCCTGCGGGTGGCTGCCCGCCGCGTCGTCATCGCCGTGCCCTTCGAGGACGAGCCGACGCCGGCCTTCGGCCATCTACGGACGATCGACGAGGTCGATCTGCGCGGATGGGCGGCGGAAACAGTCGGCTGGAATTGGTCGGTGCACGAGCACCTCGGTGGCTGGCTGATCTTCGACCGGGCGTAGCGCGTCGGCCCGCCAGGGCGGAGGGCGACGCCGAGTCTGGCTGATCGACTCGGCGAATCCGCGCCACGCTGGAGTCGTCAGTCGAACCCTCAGGAGTCCGAAATACCCGAAATGCCCGCTCTTGCGCCACCCGGCCCGACCCTGCGCCGTTCAGTCGAAACCAACGGTGACCCATACGCCCGAAATGCGCGTTTCCGGAGGGCGGCGTTGCCGACGACTTCCACCTCAGCAGCCCATGAAGGCTGCCCGTGTGGATCTCACCGGCACCCACGGTGCCGCCAGGCGCGGCACAGGGTTTCACCCTGAGGGGACGGCCCCTGCGGGGCCGGTCCCCGTTCAGTCGAACCTCCCGATGCCCGAAATGCGCCAAGAGCGCACTTTGGAAGATCGCGTTGACACTTGCGCTGATCGAAGACCCATTTCCGGCGCCGCTTTGTCCGATTCGGTGGGTCTATGATCAGCGCAACCCACGGAGGCCGGCCAGGGAGGCACCGACGCCCGCACGGCCTGGGGTTCAGCCGAAGGGACGGCCCCTTCCGTGGCGGCGGAGCGCGGCGACTCGACCGCGCCTCAAGCCGACTCCACCGCGGCTCGCGGATGCTCGCCCCAGCGGGTCGTCGTCAGATCAAACCCATCTTGCCGGCCAGGTGGACCGCCTCGGCGCGTCGGGAGACGCCCAGCTTGCGCAGGATGTTGCCGACGTGGAACTTGACCGTCGTATCGGAGATGAAGAGCTTCTTGCCGATCTCCACGTTCGACATTCCCCGGGACAGCAATTCCAGCACCTCCTGCTCGCGGGAGGTCAGTCGCTTGTCCGAGTCCGTCGGCCCGGCGTGCAGGCCGCGAACCATCGCCGCCGCGCTGCGTGCATCGAAGGCACTGCCCCCGCGGCTGATGTCCCGGATGGCCCGGATCAGCGCCGAGGTGTCGACGTCCTTGACGACGTAGCCACGTGCGCCGTTGTGGATGGCGGCCAGCACGAGGTGATCGTCGATGAAGGTGGTCAGGACCAGCACACCCAGGTCGGGGTGGTCGGCCATCAGCGTCGCGCACAGGTCCAGGCCCTCGGTGTCCGACCCGGACGACAGCTTGAGGTCCAGCACGACGATCTGCGGGCGGGCCTGCCCGACCACCGCCCGCGCCGACTCGATGGTCGACGCCTCACCAACCACCCGGAGGTCGGGTTCGCGCTCCAGGATGGAACGCAGACCGTGCCGGACGATCGCGTGATCATCGATCAGGACGATGTCGATCGGCGGCTGCGCCTCGATTGTCTCGCTCACG